>Ga0209426_1000122_pt1 | contig 122916 bp, 123 predicted proteins | sample Deesub1362B_J571_FD_187697 | JGI IMG/M metagenome (GOLD analysis project Ga0209426, IMG submission 187697) | Deep oceanic, basalt-hosted subsurface ecosystem from Juan de Fuca Ridge flank, Pacific Ocean, CORK Borehole 1362B_J2.571 (SPAdes)... ... | reverse complement strand
GAAATGGCTCATCTGGTATAACACTAAGAGACCTCATAAAAGTCTTAACAAATTAGCGCCTTTAAGATATTATATAGACTGCTTTATAAAAGACTCTCAGCAGTCCAATATGTTATGGACGCTTACAATAAATTGACATAAAATATTTTTTCTTGTATTATGAAAGTAAAGATGGCTTTGGACTTTAAGGTAGGGGACAAAATCATTTATCCAAGCCATGGTTTAGCAGTAATAGAAAAAGTAGAAGAGAAAACAATATTAGGGGAAAAAACTATTTTCTATCATGTAAGAATTATAGCAAATAACACAATTGTTTTGGTACCTGCTCAAAATACAGAAGAAATGGGTATAAGAAAGCCAATCTTAGAGGAAGAAGTTGAAGAAGTGTTTAATTTTCTTAAAAATGGTGATACTGAACTTATTATGAATTGGAAAGGAAGATATAAAGAACATCTTGAAAAAATGCGATCAGGCTCTATATATGATACTATCACTGTATTAAAAAATTTATTTTATTTAAATCTAATTAAACCTCTTTCATTTAGAGAGAAAAAAATGATGGAAAGGGCAAAAAATTTAATTGTATGGGAAATTTCTGAAGTAAAGAACATTCCTTTTTCTGAGATTGAAAGAAAAATTGATGAAATTTTAGAAGAGTGTTTTAAGGACTTCAAGCCTCCATCTGAATTTTAATTTTATCAATAAAATGCTACTTTTATCCCTGATTGCTTTTTTTGTATGTCTTGTGCTGAGTGCTTTTTTCTCTTCATCTGAGACAGCATTTGTTGCTCTTGACCGTTATCATTTAGATTATTTAATTAGAAAAGGAAATAAAAAAGCAAAAGCAATTCATGGTCTTCTCTCTCCTCCCGACAAATTGCTTGCAACTATTTTAGTTGGAAATACTTTCGTAAATGCTGCTGCAGCTTCTTTGGCTACTTTTTTATTTGTTTCATTACTTAAAGACAATCGAGCTGTACTATATGCGACTCTAACTACAACTTTTATGATATTACTTTTTTCAGAAATCACACCAAAAATATATGCTGCCCAGCATCCCAAAAGACTCTCCTTTTTCTATATTTATCCCTTAAAATTAATTACTTTTTTATTTTATCCTTTTGTCAAAGCTTTTACTTTAATTTCCAATTTTATATTAAAAACATTCGGCCAAGAAAAGGCAAGCTTTCCTCCTCCATTAGGTGAGGACGAAATAAGAATTATTCTTACAAGCAGAATGGAAAGAAGTAATTTGCCCTTTCACCAGAAAAAAATGCTTACAAGTATTTTAGAAATGAGAGATTTATTAGCTAAGGAAATAATGGTTCCTCGAACAAATGTTACTGCAATAGAAATAAAATCATCTTTTAAGAAAATAATTAAAACCATTCTCTCCTCGGAATATTCTCGATTTCCTGTTTATCAGGGTAGATTGGATGAAATTAAAGGAATTATTCATGCCAAAGATATTATTCCCTATCTTGTTAAAAAGAAGAAATTTAATATCTATGACATTTTAAGAAAACCTCTTTTTATTCCAGAGTCAGCTAAGCTTGAAAGCGTTCTTCGCCAGATGCAGGAAAATAATGTACATTTAGCAATTGTGGTTGATGAATATGGGAGTATGGAAGGAATTGTTACTTTAGAGGATATTCTTGAAGAAATAGTTGGAGAAATAAGAGATGAATACGATATTAATGAGGAAGAGCTTATTCGTGAAATAGAAAAAAATGTTTTTCTTATTCAAGGTTATGCCCCTGTAAAAGAAATAAATAAAAGATTAAAAATAAATCTTCCAGAAAAGAGTGGATACACTACAATAGCAGGATTTATCTTTTCGCGCATAAAAAAAATTCCAAAAGAAAATGACGAAATATTATATAATGGAATTAAAATATATGTTCAGAAAATGAAAGGAACACAAATAAGATTAGTAAAAATTAGATTAAAGGATAAAGATGAGCACTCAAGCTGAAAAAATCATAGCAACAAATAAAAAAGCATCCTTCAATTATGAAATTCTTGACACTTTCGAAGCAGGAATCTCTTTACTTGGAAGTGAGGTAAAATCCATAAGAGAAGGAAAAGTAAGTTTAAAAGAAAGCTATGCTGAAATAAAGGATGGAGAAGTTTTTTTAATTAATTGCCATATTGCACCATATAATCCAGCTCATTATTTAAACCATGAGCCAAAAAGGCCGAGAAAACTTTTACTTCACAAGCAGGAAATTAAGAAACTTATGGGTAGGGTAAAAGAAAAGGGCCTTACATTAATTCCTATGAAAATGTATTTCAATAAAAGAGGACTTGTAAAGATTGAACTTGCTCTTGCAAAAGGAAAGAAAACTTATCAGAAAAGAGAAGCTCTCAGAGAGAGAGACCGTCGTCGCGAAATGGAAGCAGAATTAAAAAAATTCAAAAGAGGATTATAATATATGAATCATACGAAAGTATATTTAAACTTATAAAAATCTGAAACAAATAAGTATACTATGAATTATTATTCTATTCCTTCGATTATTGCTTTCACTATTAATTTAAGTATTGCTTTTATTGTTCTATCACATAATTATAAAAAAACTGAAAATATTCTTTTATTTCTTTACATTTTTTCTTTTGCTGCTTGGGATATAGGTGATTTTATAATGATTAATAGTAAAACACACTATCTTGCTGATATTGGAGCAAAAATTGGATTAGCTGGATTTTTTTTCAGTTCAGTTTTCTTTCTTCATTTTTCTGCAATATTTCCAAGAAAAATCTCGAACTTTTTTAATAGTAAAAAAAGAGTTGCACTTTTTTACTTATTACCATCACTTTTTTTAGCCTTTGTTTTTTCCTCTATGAAGATAAGACTCGAAAAAATTAAAGAGTTTGGAAATATCTATTATTATCATCATGTAGTTGCTGATCAGCCTTTATCTTTCTATATTTCATATATTGCATTATCATCATTTATTCTAATATTTTCATTAATTGGAATAAGCAATCTTATATCTTCATTAAAACGAAAAAATACTGCGCGCGAGAAAACTCAGATAAAATATCTTATTACAGGTATTACTTTAATGGTGCTTTTCGGACTTGGAATAGATTTAACAAATCATTTTCTCAAGTTAGGTCTCCCTCTTCTTTACCTATTTAGTACATATTCCATCCTAATAAGTCTTTTCTTTGCTGTTGCAGTTTTAAGATTACATCTTCTTGATATTTACTTTATAATTAGAGGAGGAGTATCATATTTTATTCTCTCTGGAACAGTTACAGCCATATATATTTTATTAATAAAAAATCTTGGAGAGATAATAGGTAGAAAAACTCACGAAGGCTCAATTTTAGTGGAAAGTCTTTTGATTATATTAATTGTAATCCTTTCACGACCCCTTATGAAAGCCACAGAGTATGGAGTAGATAGAATTTTTTACAGAGGAAGACATAGTTTAAAAAGAAAAATAGAAGAATTCTATGAATTTTTAGTTGATAATATAAACTTAAATGAAATCACCACAGAAATTGTAAATTTTTTAAAAAAACAATTAGATGTAAAAAAAGTAGCTATATTTCTTTTAAATAAAAAAAGTAAAAAATATGAGATAGTGAACTCTTTTAATCTCTCCATCCAATTTAAAATTTCAACTTCAGATGAGATGATAAAGTTTATCAAAAATTTCAAATTACCTATTGAGGGCGAATTTTTGAAATCTATTTATAAAAAATCAAAAGTTGTTCCAATATTATTTAAAGAAAAGATTTCATTAATTCTTCCCTTATTGCATAAAGACCAAGTTCAAGGGATGATACTATTAGGCAATAAATTATCTAAGAAAGGGTGGAGTCAAAAAGAATTAGATCTTTTATCTTTATTTTCAAAACATGCTTCAGCTGCTCTTTCGAGAGCAGTTATGGCTGAAGAGTTGAAAGAAGCAGAAAGAATAATGGCCCGTTCTCAAAAATTAATTGCCTTAGGAGAACTTTCAGCAGGAATAGCTCATGAGATAAGAAATCCTCTTGGTATTATCTCAGCTTCAGCTGAGACTCTTCAAAAAAATCATATAAATAATAAAACCAGAAAAGAAATTTCAAAATTCATTCTTGATGAAGTTAATAGATTAAATAAATTTATTAATAATTTTCTCAACTTTGCAAGACCTTCCAAACCACACTTCTCTTTCTTTAATATTAGAGATGTAATTAAAAAATGTGCTGCTTTAATTTATGATAAAGCAACTAAACAAAATATTAAAATTATAATAAATTGCGATCCTAAAATTTCTTCTATTTATTCTGATCAGCATCAATTAGGACAACTTCTAATTAATTTAATGTTAAATTCTATTGAAGCAATGCCTAATGGTGGAGAAATAAAAATTACTTCTCGTATTTCAGGAAAAAATAAATTAGCTATTGAAATACAGGATACTGGATGTGGAATTTCCCCAGACATAAGAGAGAAAATTTTTAATCCCTTTTTTACTACTAAAGAAAGAGGTACTGGATTAGGCTTATCAGTAGCTAGTAGAATTGCACAAAATTTAGGTGGCATGCTATCATTTGACAGTGAGGAAGGAAGAGGAACTATCTTTAGAATTTATCTTCCAATAAAACATGAATCTTAATAAACAAAAAGTTCTTATTGTAGATGATGAAATTAAACTATGCAAACTTTTAGAAATCAATTTGAAAGAAAAATATGAAATAGTAACATCCTCAAATGGTAAAGAAGCTTTAAATATTATAAAATCTTCTGAAATAGATCTCGTTTTAACTGATTTAAAATTACCAGGAATAGATGGCATAAGATTATTAGAAGAAATAAAAGCAATTAACCCTAATGTACCAGTAATTATTATGACTGCTTATGGAACAATTGAATCAGCTGTAGAAGCAATGAAAAAAGGAGCATATGATTATTTGCTAAAACCAATTAAAATAAAAGAAGTTGAATTAATAATCGAAAGGGGTTTAACCTATTATAATTTAATTAAAGAAAATATAAGACTAAAAAAGGAACTTGATAAATATTATGGTTTTGAACAAATAATTACTGCAAATCCTGAAATGGAAAAAATTATTCGACTTTGCACTCAAATTTCCCAAACTAATGAGCCAGTATTAATTGAAGGGGAGAGTGGCACAGGAAAGGAATTAATTGCAAGAGGTATTCATAAGAGCAGTCCTCGAGCTAATGGACCTTTCGTGGCCATTAATTGCGCTGCTATTCCAAAAGAACTTCTTGAAAGTGAATTATTTGGTCATGAACGAGGTGCTTTTACAGGAGCTATTTATACTAAAAAAGGAAAATTCGAAATTGCTGAAAATGGGACTCTTCTTTTAGATGAAATTGCTGAAATGCCTCTTAATCTTCAATCTAAGATTTTAAGGGCAATAGAACAGTATGAAATAACAAGAATTGGTGGAGTAACCCCTATAAATTTAAATATTCGATTAATATGTACATCCAATCGAAATTTGAAAGAAGAAGTAGAAAAAGGCAATTTTAGAATGGATTTGTATTACAGACTGAATGTTTTAAATATTAAAATTCCCCCTTTAAGGGAAAGATTAGAAGATATTCCTTTACTTGTTAATCATTTTATTGAAAAATATAAAAATTTAGCAAGATATGCAAAAGTAAATGTTTCCCCAGAATTGCTAAGTATTTTTTCCCTTTATCATTGGCCGGGAAATGTTCGTGAACTTGAAAATTGTGTTAAGCACATGCTTATTCTTTCTCCAGATGGAAATTTAACCATAAGAGATATTCCTTCTGAAATTTTAAATGCTGTTGAAAAACAAGTAAAATTTCCTTTCTCAAAAGAAGAACTTAATAAAGCAAAGAAAATAGCTCGCCAGAGAGCAGCTGCAGAAGTGGAAAAAAAATTCGCCATAAGTTTATTAAGTAAACATAAAGGGAATATTTCGAGAGCTGCACGAGAAATTGGAATGAATAGAAGACAATTTCAAGCTCTTCTTAAAAGAAATAAAATTTTTCCTAAAGATTATAAAATATAAAATTAAGTAAAAAATAATTATTAAACTGCTAATATTTTATTAGCACTTTTCAATTAATATTTATAAACTTCTTAAATAGAAAAAATCTCAGATTATTTTTAATTTATTTTCAATCACTTATATAAACATAAAAATAGAAATTTTCTAAATTTTGGCACACTTTTTGCTTGAGATTAATTGAGGCCGGGAGTAGAAAAATTTTTAAATTTAAATTTTTTAAGAAAGGAGGTGAGAAAATATGTGGAAGGGTTTAATAATAGGTATTATTGGATTATGGCTAATTGTGAATAGCATAGCAAAGATCTGGATGAGCCCAGTTCATTTCATCATTGCGGGTGTAATTATTGGAATACTGGGATTCTGGTCAGCTTTCAAAAAAGAGTGACGCTTTTCCTCCCGGCCTTTAAAATTTTCTTAATAAAATGGTTTATTTATTTCCTTTTATATCTTATTTAATTGGTTCTATTTCATTTTCTTTTTTTATTGTTTATTTGAAGTTGGGAAAAAGTATATTTACTTTAGGGTCAGGAAATGCAGGTGCAGGAAATGTTGCTGATATCCTCGGATGGAAATGGGGAGCTTTGGCTGGGGTAATGGATTTTGCAAAAGGGATTTGCGTAGTGCTTTTAGCTCGCGTGTTAGGATTGAATGAGGTAAATAATATATTTTTTATTTTAGGAGCAGTCCTTTGTATCTGTGGACATAATTGGTCTATTTATTTAGGATTTAAAGGAGGTACTGGTTTGGCTACTTCCTTAGGGATTTTGTTTATGTTTTATCCTATATATCTTCTGATTTCAATAATTATAGGATTTATTCTTAACTCTCTTTTAGCAATGGAATTAGCTATTTTTTTAGGAGGCAGTATTTATATTATAATCATAATTCTGTTGGAGAAAAATTATTGGGTGAGTTTTTTACCTATACTTTTAGGATTACCAATAATAATTAAACGAATTTATTGGATTAAAAAATAGTAAATATTATAATTCAAGAATTCTTTATAATTTTTAAATTACAATAGTCTCTTTTCTCCCTTGAGATTCTTCAAATCAGTTATGTCTTGGGTTACTTCTAAACACCCAAGATATTCTCCTTTTTCGTTACGAACAGGGAAATAGCGAATATAAATCAATCTTCCTCGAAAATTAATCCAGAAATCTGCAACATCTCTTTTTCCATTTTTAAAATCTTCGAGTATTTGATTTACTATATGAATACTTTTTTGAGGATGGCATTGTTGAACCTTTCGGCCTATAATTGCCTTTGTTCTTGTAAAAATCCTTTCCTTAGATTGACTAAAATAACGAACAGTATCCTCTTTATCTACAAAAGTAATATCTACTGGAAGAGTATTAAAAATGGCTTCTATTTCCTGGGGAGATAAAGCTCCAGTTTCAAAGTTTATTAAATCACTTCGCGTCCATGTGGAAACCTTTTCTTCTTTCTCTTCCAAAGGCCAATCTTTAAGTTCAGGGGTAAAACAGCAATAGCCAAGTTCATCAAATTGCTTACGGATTTCAAGCCATTCATCTTTACTTATTACTTTTAAAGCAGTTGGAAAAAGAATTTTATTTTCTTTTTGAAAATGACTTGAAAACATTTCCGCAAGAGATATTGCGGTCTCCTCTAATCTTTCTACAAAGTTTTCAAATAGTAATTTCTCGTGTTCATCAATAAGCTTATAAATACTCTTTTTAATCTCTCTAATTTTATCGTGTTCCATCCACATTATAGCAGGTGGCTGTGTAATTCCATGCTTTTCAAGATAAGGGAAAAGAACATTTTCTTCTCTTTCATAATGACTTTCTGAGCTTTTAAAATGTTCTAGAACATGTATTAAATGTTCTTTTTCATCACCAAGAGAATCAAAATCCTTTATTGATTTCATCTTATTAGAAATATTTTTTAATTCCTCAGAAAATTTAAGTAGGATTTTATGCTCTTCCATAAGAGTATGTATAGGATGACCCTCTGGAGCAATAGTTTTTTCTTGTTCCAAAGATTCTCGAAATAAAGCTAAATGCACGTCACAAAGTCTGTGTATTTCTTCTCTTGGAATTCCTTCTTTTATAAGTTCTTCTTCTATTCGGGCTATTCCATCAGGACTAACTTCTTTAATCAATTTTTTAAATTCTTCCTTGATTTTTTCTGGACTTTCCCCTTTGTGTAATCTCTTTATTAAATTTTTAAGAATCTCCTTTTTTGTTAATAATTCACTCATTTTTCATCCTATTTATTTAATTTATTTAAAATTTTCCATTATTTTTGGTTCATTATTTTCACAATCAACCTTTAAATCAGAAATAGCAAGGGGCTGATTGGTCAAAAGGCAATGATGAGGTTTTTCACTTCCGGGATAAGCATCTTTTTTAAAATAACGACATGCAAGGCACATTCTTGCTATGTTTATAATCCCCTCTTTTTGGAAAGAAGTAATTAATTCCATTAAAAAAACCATTATCTTTTCTTTAATCTCGTTAGGAAAATTTTTAAGTTGGTTTTTTATCGGTAAAGACCAATCCTTTACCTCCTCAGAAATTCTTTTACCTTTTGGAGTTAATCTTAAAAAATAAAATCTTCCATCTTTTTGAGAAGGAGTTTTAATTATTAAATTCTTTTCCACAAGAACTCTTATTGCATCACTTACTGTTGCTTGAGAGAGTCCAAACTCCTCTGCCAAGTTGCTCACAATACATAGCTCAGGTGAATGATTCTCTAAGTATTGAAGAAATTGAATTTGAATTGGACTTAGTTTTACTTTTTTTACCTTTTCCCATATGAGGATTCTTAAAATGCTTGAAATTCTTTCAAGCCCAGCAATGATTTTGTCATCTATTTCTTTCTTTTTAATCTTTGTTTCTTTTCTCATATTAGTTAGGAATCCTAATTATATAATATAAATTATTTTTTGTCAACGGAATTTTTCTTTAAATTCTTCAATGTTAGAAGGAATTTTTTTGATTAATGATTTGCTTTTTTTGTTTCTCATAATGTACACCAATTGTATACTATCAGAATTGAATTTTCAAGTTTTTACTTTTATCCAAAAATCGCTGATTGGAAAACTATCACTCTGAATATGAATTTTATTTAGTATAATTCAAATATAGAATAAAATTGTAATTAAAATTAAGAAAATTATTGAGTGGAAGAGCTCTGTAAAACCTATTTTTTTAATTGGTAAGGGTTTATTAAATTTTCTTAAAACAAAATAATAAGATTTAAGCAAAGTTGGAATAACTGCTATATAAGAGTATTGAGGTAAAAGACTCTCAGTAGAAAGATATACAGATAAAATAAAAAATAAAGTATGATATGAAATAGAATTCAGTCCAACTTTAAGCCTCTTAAAAAAATTCTCTGACAAAATATTTTTATTTCTCACAAGATACCTTACATGAAAGACACTTCCTGTAAAAAATAAAAAGGCAAAAATAAAAAGATATAACACATTTAAATCAAAATAATTAGAAGATATATAATAAAAGGCAGGTAATGAAAGAGATAGACCAAAGATTCCAAAAATTTCCGATGGAACCGTTAGTTCCTTTTTTCTTGATGAAAAATAGAGACTTATTAGGGTTATTAAAAAAGCAAGAAAACTTATGGGGATTAAGAGAAACTTTTTAAATAAAAAAATTAAAAGTAAGAAAGTAAATGAGATTAAAATCAGATATATCAATGAAACTTTAATTAAAAATTTTCGTCTCTTATCTTTTTTTGAGAGTTTAAAATAAAAAGATATATTTTCTCTTAATAAAAATCCTGATAAGGAGGCAACAAAAAGCAAAACAAAAGGAAGAAAGTTAAAATTTTTCGCGGATAATGTTCCAAGAATTATTGAAATAAAAAATATCGACCAAGCCCCGTGCTTTTTGGAAAATATGTTTGAAAATTCCCTCATAGAATTTTATTTTGAGGAGGAGAAGTCCTCCCCCTATAAGGAATTATTTCTTTTTATGTTCTTTTTTTAGTTGTTCAGCTTCATCCTTTATCTTTTGTAAGGTTTCTTTCATTTTTGCCCATCCATACCAGTGCATATAATCAGGATTTATATGAAAAGCTCCCTGAAAGGTTCTCATTCTGTATTCAAGAAACATTAAATAAAGTTCCTGTTCAATAGTTGATTTTGCCTCATAAAACTGCAAAAGATCAGGAGCAAATTTCCAGGTCTCAGGTTTTTTGAGGATTTTCTTATCATAGAGTTCCTTCACAATTCTTATTGCTTCAGCAAGCATTTTATCAGAATCTTTTAAAATTGAATCGCTAGCAATTAATTGTGTTTCTACATACCTTTTTGAATGACATTTTGAACATACTTCTATCATTTTATTTCTTTCCTTCTGCCAATCCTCTTTTGTTAATCTTACAACTTTTGCAGCTTTTACTGCCTCAAATCTTTCAGTTGGATTTCCATTTTCATCAAGCACACCAAGGGCTTGAAGAATTGTAACCCTATCTTTCCACCATTCTTCATCATCTTCAGGAACTCTTAAGCCCAGAAATCCCCATGCAGTTATAACAGAATGTTTTCCATCAGGCATATGGCATGTCTGGCATGTAGGAGCTCTTCCTGTATCTCCTTCAATTTGCCATATTGTTCCATGTTTTGATGTTGACCACATTTCCCATTGAGGATGGTCAAATCCCATGTGACAGGTCTGGCAAGCTCTGGGATTTCTTGCTTCTTTCGAAGAAAATTTATGTCTTGTATGACAAGCATTGCAGGAACCAGTACCGTACCAGAATTTACCCTGCTTTATTTCTTCTTCAGATTTTAAACCAATTTTGTGGCATCCAGAACAGCCTTTAAAACCCTTTTCTCCTATAATCTGAATAGGCTGATGAGCGATCATTGGCATTGCCTTCATTGCAATCCACGCAAGAGCATGTTTTCCTTCTTTAAATTCCTTCATTCTTTCTTCATGACAATCAGCACAGGTTTCAGGTGTTGGCATACTTAGTTTTTTTATATCCTCTATACTTGTATGTTCTCCATGACATGTAGAGCAGTTTACATCGTTTTTAAAGTGTTTACTTTCTTCCCATTGCTTCACAATTCCTGGAGTGATTTTTTTGTGGCAATCAACACATTTACTTGCATTGAGAAGGAAAGGGAAAAGAAAAAATCCCCCTATTAAAAAAACATAAAATATTTTTTTAAACATGAAACCCTCCTTTTTATTTTAAAAAGATGGAACCTCTTTTGATATATTTTCTCAAAATTAATGCTCAATTCAAAATTATTCATCTTCTCCTTTAAAAATGAGATATCATATAGAATAAATTTCAATTAATCCAGATTTTTTATATAAATTTTTCCCAATTTATAAACGAGATCGTGATATTTTTCATGAACTCCTTTGCCAATGCGTTCTTTTTCAAACTTTTCAAAATTCTCTAAAAGTTTTTTCTGATTTTCTTCAGGAATATGTGTGTCTGCAATATTGTAAAGAATATTATCCTCTTTATAAATATGGTCTTTTAAAAAACTTATATAATTTTCTGCATTTTCAATAAATTTTTCTTTTGATTTTTCTTTTATTCCATCAGACATTCCCTTTACAAAATTTCTTCCCTGAGTATGTTCAAAGAGCATAACACCTATGGGACCACCTTCTATTGGAACACCTGCTTTTTCTATTTGAGGAAAAAGCATATCCTCCTCTTTTCCATGATGACATTTATCAGCAAAAACTTCAAAGAAATCAATTATCTCCTCAGCATGATTTATATTAAATTCATCCCTTTTTTTAAGTTCTCTTAAAAAACCTTCAAGGACAGAAAGCATCTTTTCAATAATTCTATGTTCGTTTTTTAAAATTTCAGTTGGTTTCATTTTTTGACCTCCAACAAATAATTAGGACTTCTAATTATAATAGAAAAGATTCATAAATTCAACTTAAATATTGGTAAAGATCATTTAAAATGTTAGTCTCAAATTTATGTAAAAAAGAGATAGAAAAAATGCAAAATCATTGGAATAGATACTAAATACTCTAATAATATAACCTGTTCGGTTAAATCCTTTTTAAAGAAGACTCCTGCTCATTCGCCAAAAACATAAATTGTGGAGAAAGAGCCTTTACTTCTTTACTCAGCCATGAACTCCAAACACATAACAAAGAAGAAGCTAAATAAAGAAATGTTCCTATAAAAGGAAGATGGTAAATTCTTATTTTGCTTATCTTTGTTAATCCAAAAACAGGAGGAGTAAAAGGTTTTACAACAAATCTTAAGGGAGCATTTGGGTCTAAATTATGACCCTGCTGGTATAATCTAAATTGAACTAATATTAAAAGTAACAATCCGAAAACTACAACCAAAATACTCGCCACTTTCTTCCATTTTATTCCTCTAAAAGCTGAAAAAATCAAAAATAAGCCTAAGAAAAAAAGAAAGATAGCAACAAGCTTATATTTTAGTTCGGGAAAATCAGGATGAACATTAACTCCTATATATCTTCCAACAACCTCCCAATCTCTTATATCCCCTTTCAAAGAATGAACAAATAAGAACATCTTTGGACTTCTTGTAGGGTATTGAGGAGAGCTAAAAATAATTAGGATATAAGGTATAAAGATTGAAATTATAATTAAAATTCCTGAAATTATAAATGAAAGTTTTGCTTTCATTTTAAAAATTCCTTAACTCTTTCTTTTAAATCTCTTTTAGGTAAAAGCCCACCCACCCATTTTACCTTTCCATCAAGCCCTATTATTATATTTGCAGGAACATATTTTATTCCATATAATTTTGCAATTTCTGCCTTTGGGTCATATATTATAGGAAAACTATGCTTATATTTTTTTAAAAATTCTTCTATTTTCTCTTTTTCTTCCATTACATTAACCCTTACAAATATAAATTTATCCTTATATTTAAAATAAACCTTTTCTAAACCTTCACTTTCCCATTGGCATCTTCCGCACCAAGTTGTGAAGAAATTAAGTAGAATATTTTTTTTACCAATATAATCTTTAAGAAAAAAATCTCTACCATCTATTGTTTTACCTTTAAAAATTCTTGCTTTTTCTCCTTTATTTATAATTTCATTATAAATCCTTTTTGTATCACTTAATATATTAGCAATAACATAAGCATGAATGTCTGCGTGAATCTTCCCATTAACAAGGACAAAAGGTTTGACCTGAACTCTTTTTAATCTTATATCACTCCTCGGAAGTTTTACATTTCTTCCATGTCCTAATCTTAATCTCAAATTGTCAAGTGAACCAAAATAAAATTCTTTTGAACCTTTACCTTTCTTCGCATGCGATATATCAAGTGGAAACCATTTATTAATTCCAGGAAGGTAAACTTCTACTGCACAGTGATAACTTGCCTCACAGTAATTCGGAATTTTACTTTTTTCAAGAGGTATATCAATATATGCAACTTCTCTTGATATAATATTAGATACATTTGAAAGGGCAATAAAAAGGGAATGAAAATCAATACAATTTCCTGCTTTTATTCTACATGCTCTTTCAATATCCCCTGTTCCATATCCAGGAATATCTTTACTATACTCCATATTATTATAAACATAATTATATAATGCTTTTACTTTTCCAATATAAGTCTTTTTATCTTTTAAAATTCTTCTTATTATTCTCCTCAATTTTCCATAATTAGCAGTTTCATCTCTATTATTTATAAAATAATCTTTAAATCTTAAAAGCAAATTTTCATTAGGTTCTCTTACCTTTTTAAAATCAATTTTTTCTCTTCTTTCATATCTTGATGCAAATATATCCAGACTTACATCAATGTAATCATATTCAGGATTTTCTATTTCAAGATACACAAATTCATTTCCATATTTCCCTTCTTTAAGAATATAGGTAGGGTAATGGGCATGGATCTTTATTGTGTGTATCTTTTGATATATATCTGATTTTGGATAAGGAATCCATATTTGAACTTTTTGAGTTTTCTCTGGAATATTATTTACAATAACTGTATATTTTATGTAAAAATCAATCTTTTTACCTTGAGAAGCAAAAAGAGAAAAAAGGCATAACAATAAAATCATAATTCTTGAGATTTTCATTTTTCCTTCTTTTTATATCCCATCCTGCTTATCTGCTGAAATATCTTTTCTCTTATAATAAAAAGCAGAATGGGGATTAATTTTTTCTTTTTATGAAGCTGGAGGTTTCCACTCCAAATTTTTACTCCATCTGGTTTGAGGGATAACTATCATTCTTCCTCTCATTTCAAGATGGAGTTCTGAACAGAACCATAAGCAGTAATACCAGTAAACACCACTCTTCTTAGCAGTGAATACAAGTTCTTTAAATTCTCCAGGGTCAAGAGATTCAAGAACATCATAACCTGTAAGAGCAAAACCATGGGAAATGTCCTGTGCTTCTTCCACATTTATAAGTTTTATTTTTACTCTCCAGCCTTCAGGAACAGTAAACCAGTCAGGTGTAAAAAAGGAGCGAACAGCTGTCATTGTGACACGGACTTCTCTTTTACTGTAATCATACTCAACACCAGTTTTAACTTCTCTATATATAAGGGGATAGGTTTTAAGGATTTTTGGAGCGATTATATTTACAGGGATTGCTTGAGAATAGTGAGTTTCAGGAGGAAGGGGCATTTGATCAATAAGTTTTGCAGGATTATCCTCTATATTGAAAAGTTCATGATTTTCTGTATGTAGAGGGCCATGAGGAACATAGGTATCTTTTGTTAATTTGTTCATTGAAATCAGATATTTTCCATATGGTTTTGCTGTATCACCACCTGGAACAAGAAGATGTCCCACTGAGTAATGAACAGGTATAACTTCAACAATTTGATAGGGTTCCATCTTATGGAGTTCTGTATAAGGTTCAGGAAGCGCAATTTTCTTTATATCTGAGTCGACAAAGAAACCAACATAAGCAAATCCTTTATCATCAAATTCCACATGCGTTGGACCAAGTCCTGCATCTACATCCCTTGCAACAAATTTTTTATCAATAACTTTTATTCCATATTCCTCTCCTGAAAATCTTTTTTCCTTTACTGCTTGTAGAACCTTTTTAAAATCAACAATTCTAACAAGGGTCGTTGCTTTTCCGCCTACAACTGCATATCTTCCTGTTGGAGAAATATCCACACCATGGGGATTTAAAGGACAAGGAACTGCATAAACTTCAACATCTGTCATTTTTATAATAGGAACATCTGGTGACTGTTTTGTTGTTATATATTTCCCATCTTTGATAGCTTTCTCAATGCTCTCTATATTCCAGAAGAAAATATAGTCCTCTGGTCTCTGGAACATACCAACAACATTAACTGACCTTTCTGTATTGTATGCAGTATTAACAAACCACCCATCCATATCTCCCCATCCAATTCTGACCATATCAAATTGCCAAGGACCCCACACTTGCCATGCAATTTTCATATATCCTTCTTTATTAACTTTAATCCCAGTTACACAGGAAAGATAAGGGCCTTTTACAAGATCAACATCTATACCAAGATAATCAATAATCTTTTTATTAGGATATTGTTCAATTTCAATATTTGCAACAAGCAAATTTGTATTAGGAGATACATGGGCGCCGTGTAAACCACCTGTGACATTAGGAATCCACACAATTTGTTCTGCTCTGAATGTTGAAATGTCGATTCTTGCAATTCTTGCGTAGATTTTATCATTTATAAAGAGCCATCTTCCATCATAAATCCCATTTGTCTTTGAAAGTGCAGGATGATGAGTATCACCTCCTGTAACAATTTCACCTGTCCAAGGGTTTGTTAACATCTTCTTTACTTTTGGATTTGAAAGAGTCCAACCCCATCTTGCATTGGTCTCAAATACAGGTATTTCTGCAAGAAACTTCATTGAAGGGATTGTATAAACATATATTCCTCCTTGTTGTCCACCACTTGCAAAAACATAGAATTCATCATACTGTTTCCACCATTGATGCGGCATTGGATATGGTCTTGCATATTTTGAAGAAATGGGTGCCACTGCTTTTTTAGGGCCGAGAATTACATAAAGTAATACTGCCCCGATTACTATACCAATGATTAAGACTATAACAGTTTTTTTCATTTTTTACCTCCTTATTATGTAGGTTCTACAATAAGTTTTCCTCTCATTTTATAGTGATTTACACCACAAAACACAGTACACTCAAAATCAAATTCTCCAGGAACCGTTGCTTTAAATACTATTTCTTTTGTCACCCCTTTACGAAGGCCTGTCACCCATATGTCATATGGACCAAGAACATGAAATCCATGGCCACTGAACTCTTTGAGACCAGTTATTTTTGGCAAATCACCATCATCCACACCTTTTAAAATTAATTTAACCACTTGATTTTGCCTTACTTTTATCAGGTTTGGTTTGTATTCAGAAGTATAACAATCAATAGTTATTTCCACATCAGGAGTTCCAAGAGGTTTTGCAGGTTTTATTGTTGGTTCTGCAAATCTTTTATAGGGACCTGCCCATCGTTTTATCCCTGGAACAAATTCTTCTGCAATAGGTTCTCTTTCAGCTTTTGGGGCACAAAAGCTTAGTATTAAAAGCACACCAATACACATTCCAATCATGTATCGCATAATTAATCACCTCCTTTTATAAAAATTAAACTTCTATTTTTTAGATATTTGATTCTGACATAAAAATAATGGATTACTTTCTTTTTATGAAATTTGAATTTCATGTTTTTCTTTTAATAAGTTTTTAATATCTGTAGCAATTATATTTGTAGGATCTACTAATCCTATATACCTATATCTTATAAACCCTTCTCTATCTATAAGAGCAATCATATAAGTATGATAAACAATACCTGCTCTTGGATTATCCTTTACAAAAACATAATAAGATTCCCATACTTTCTCAAGTTCCTCTCTTTTCCCAGTAAGAAAGTACCATTTTCCTTTAAAACCTCTTGTGTAAGCAGCAACTCTTTCAGGTACATCCCTTTCTGGATCAGTTGTTATAAAAATAAGTTCAAGAGATTTTCCTATTTCTTTTTTAAATATTCTCTGAAGTTGAACATAATGCATTGTTAGAATTCCACATACATCAGGACAATGAGTATAAATAAACCCAATAACAACAACTTTACCTTTAAAATCAGATAAAGAAATAGTATCCTTTGTATAATTTAGAAGTTTGAAATTATAAGCAGGCTTTGGTTCAATAAGCGCGATTCTTTGAACAACTCTTTTACCTGCAACTTCTGGATGCTGAACTGCTGGATGAGAGAATTGTTCATGATTAACAAGGTTCTTCTTTTTAAAAAATTTATATGAAACTCCTCCTATTAAAAGAAGAATTATTAAACTTAATATTATAATTTTAGGTTTCATAATTAACCTCCTTTTATTTTGCTATTATTTTCCCTATCATGTACATATGATAATCACTACACCATATACCACACATATAAAGATATTGGCCTTTTTCAAATCTCCATTTTATTTTTGAAAGCTCACCTGCTTTGATTTCTCTAATAAAAAGGTCAAGTTCAGGAATTATAAAACCATGAGATACAACATCTTCATTTTTTATAATAATAGTTATATCTTTCCCAGCAGGAACCTTTAAAACCTCCGGATCCCAGTTTCCTCTCTCAGGAGCCATTGCAATAATAGTAAAAGTGTCACTTTTTTCTCTTGAATTCTCATAAAAAAATATTCCAAGAAGAGTTCCAATAGTTGAAATTAACACAAGAAAAATTCCTATAATTTCTTTCATTCTTTATCCTCCTAGGAAAATAAACACAAAAAATAGATTTAGAAGAATCAAATAAATAAGAATAGGAATCCATCCTTTCTTTGCTTTTTCTTCATTTTTATAAAGATTTCTTGAGAATTTATATCCATATTCAAGGGCAAATATAAATCCAAAAATTAAAACAAATATCTGCAAATAGGGCAAAAAATTTGTAAGATAAGGCTTCCATGGAATTCTGGCTGTTCCAAAAAGATTCCAACCCCAAGCAAAAGGATCAGAAATAATATGCCATAAATAGCTACCATTTGGGAGAATTATAGCAAGAGAAAAAGCTGCCCATACTGCAAGACCTATAGGAACAAGTGTATAAGAATATTCCACAAAAATTTTTCTTAAAGATATATCTCTTTTACCACTTAATTTTTTAGAAATAAAAACAAAAAAAAGATAAGTTAAAGGAACAAAAACAAAGTCTAAAAAGGCTGATTCTAAAATATATGTTAAAAACTTTGGAAGAGTAATTGCTCTTATTGTATCTTTAAAATACTGAAAGGGGCCTTGAAAAGCTAAGAAAAAGGTTAAAAATATTCCAAGCATTGTTAAAGCTTTAAAAGCTTCATCTAAATCCCTTCTTTTATAAAGGTCATCTGTTTTCTTTCTTGGATTCAAAAAGTCAACTCCGGGTGGTCTTATATTAAAAGCCATATTGTCATACGTGCAAGTTTTTATACATTCAAAACACATCCCACAATAAGTATTTCTATTCATATCAAATGGAAGTTCTTGCCAGGGACATCCATATCCCTTATCATTTCCTGTTATACAATCCTTTGTTCTGTGATTCTTACAAATTTCAGGATCCTTAACCCTAATCTCTGTCATTGAAAAATTAGAATAAAGTCCTTGAAAACCACTTACAGGACATATATATAAACAAAAGGTTCTTTTTTCATAAATAATTGCAATTATACATGCACCAATTATTATTGCTGCAAGCAGTAAAAATGTTGCAAATGGTCTAACAGTAAAAAATCCTGAGAACAAGGTTGTGATCCAGAATAGAATAACAAGTGGCCATAAGTTTCTCAAATTCCTTACCCATTTTTTGTTCATACCATTTAATTTCTTCCTCTTAACCTTTACGAGAGAACCTCTTTGAAACCAATCTCCGAATAAAGGAAAGGGACATATCATACACCAAAAACGTCCAATAATAGGAACCATAAATAACATTAAAAGTGACCACCATAAAATCCACACTATCATAATTCCGAAATTATAATTCCCTGGCTGAAACCCCCCTACAAAAGCAGCAAATATAATAACTGTAAATATAAAGAGATTTACAATTATAGGAATAAGTGGGAAAAATCTACTTTTAACTATTGAATGAAACCATTTAAATTTTGTAAGTTCAAATCTCCAGTTTAATGGAATTTTCCAGAAAAGCTTATTTTGAGGACTCTGTTTTCCAGTAATAGTTAGAACAAGAGAAAATATTCCAAAAAGAAAAATTAACAAAAATCCAAGATGCTGATGCCAATTTGGAGTAACAATTAGATAACCAACCATGTAAGGATGAAATTCACCACAAGTTCTGGAACATCGGAATGTGAATCTTCCTACTTTATTAGCTTTTATAATAATCTCTCTTATTTCACCAGGATGGGCATAAAATTCTGTTCCATATCCGTCCAAAAAGAAACCATGAGTAACATCTTCACTTATAAATCTCAAAATAAGCAAATCATCCTTTTTAACCTCGATAATATTAGGAGAATAGGAATACCTTTTTGCCCTCAGTACCACATGAACCTCTTTGGCAAAAAGGAGATTAGAAATAATAAAAAATAGAAAAATTATTCTCCCTATTTTCTTTCCCATATTAAAGTCCTGAGAATAGATATGGATTTTTTAGAAAAAGATTCCATTTTTTGACCTTCCCATTGGGCAAAGGCAATTTCAAAAGGAATTCCTGGACCAAGTTCAAATTCGTCTTCATACTTACTTTTTAATTCTCTTTTAAAAACTATTTTCCACTTTCCATTTTTATATATTCCTTTACCTTTAACATTCTGAACAGTCATTTCAATCTGTGTTCCTGGTCCTTGCGCAATAAGTTCTCTAACCACATTAATATACTTTTTCCCTTGTTTATATTTCTGAAAATTCCTATCAGCAAGCCAATGCCAAATATTAGCTTTTGCTCCGTATCCCATCATTTGTTTTGTCTCAGGAGAATTTTTCTTAACAAATAAAATGGCAGCAGCATCTGGATTAACAAATCCCCCTACATTTTTAGTAGAATCTTCATATTCTAGAATGAAAACAACCTCAGAGTCATTATAGGCAGCTCTAACAAATATATCTCTTTCATCTGTGCCATAAGGAATCCTTGCAGATTGAGGAAAAAGATGAACCTTTTGAATTTTAAGCTTATTCCATAGCTGAGACTCAGGGTCAAGAGGAAAAGAAGAAGGCAAATACTCTACAAAAAATTTTGCTTTTTTAAACTCATTAGTATGAATATATATAAGTCCTCTTAAAGTAAAGAGATAAATTATTGCTAAAGTAATTATTGTAATTAGTATTATTACAATATCTCTTTTCATAACCTGATAAAAATTAGGACTCCTAAATTATATTATAAGGAAATTTAAAATGTCAAGTATTCCATGTCTTATATTTTGGATAAGTTTAGTTTTATTTAATATTTTTTATTTAATAATTAAGTAATGTAAACTGAGGTGAGTTCAGGGACTATTATGTTGCAATAAAAAATTTAAAGAAGATCAGTAGTCCTTTAAATTAAATACTAAGAGGTAGAGAAAATGGATAAGTTCATATATACTAATAAAATTGGAGATAATTTGAAAAAAATCTAAAATTTTTAAAATAAAATACGGAATTTAAAAGTCACTATTATTCACAAGATTTCTCTTCTTCACTTATATATTTTTCTGGATTCTCTTCAAAAGCTTTTTTGCATCCTGGTGCACAGAAATAGTAAGTTTTTCCTTTATACTCGCTTTTAAACTGAGCTGTTTCTTCATCAACGTTCATTTTGCATACTGGATCAGTAGCCATTTCTCTCACCTCCTTATTAAACTAAAAACTCAAAAATAAAAATGAGAATCGGAAATCGAAAAATGCAAACCATAAGTTTTGAGTTTTTAGTTGTAGTTTTACGTTTTTAGCTTTTCCTTTTTCGTTTTTAAAACTATTCATGGATACCCATTAATGCTAAACCCTTAATTTTTTAATTGGTGGTATATATTTTTTCAGCATTAACGACATACTTACCACAGTTACTGAGCTCATAGCCATAGCAAGTCCTGCAAGCTCTGGTTTAAAAGTTATGTGAAAAAAGGGATATAATATTCCAGCTGCCACAGGAATAAGAGCTGTATTATAAGCAAAGGCCCAAAATAAGTTTTGTTTAATTCTTGACATCACTTTTTTGCTCAATTGCACTGCTGCAACTACATCTATAAGATTATCTTTCATAAGTACAATTTCTCCACTTTCTATTGCTACATCTGTTCCACTGCCAATAGCAATTCCTACATTTGCTTGAGCTAATGCAGGCGCATCATTAATTCCATCTCCCACAAAAGCAACCACTTCTCCTTCTTCTTGAAGTTTTTTTACTACTTGAGCTTTTTTCTGAGGCAGCACTTCTGCCAATACTTTATTAATACCAATCTGTTTTGCTATTGCCTGAGCAGTTCTTGCATTATCACCTGTTATCATAGCTACATTAATTTTCATATCCAAAATTGCTCTCACTGCTTTTTTGGCTGTATCCTTCAAAGTATCAGCAATAGCAATTAGACCACATAATTTATTTCCCTGAGCAACAAGTATTACTGTTTTCCCTTTGTTCTCAAGAGAAAATATTTTTTCCTCAATTTCTTGAGAGTAAGGAATATTTCTTTCTTGAAATAATTTTCTATTTCCTATTATGACTTCCTTTCCATTAACTAATGCTACAACTCCCTTCCCACCAAAAGTATTAAATTTCGTGGTCTCCTCTAACTTAATATTAAATTTCATAGCTTCTCTAACAACTGCTTCTGCAAGAGGATGTTGCGAATTTTTTTCAACACTTGCTGCTAATTTAAGGAGCTCGCTGTTTTCAATATCTATTCCTATTATATCTATTACTTCTGGCTTTCCTTTAGTAAGTGTTCCGGTTTTATCAAAGATAACAGTTGTCAATTTTGGAGATATTTCAAGGGCTTCACCATTTTTAATAAGAATGCCAAGTTCTGCTCCTCGTCCAACACCCACAGTTACAGCAGTAGGGGTAGCAAGTCCAAGAGCACAAGGACAGGCAATAACAAGAACAGAAATAAAAGAATTAAGTGCAAAAAGAAGAGTATTATTAAAAGTAAAATACCAGACAATAAAGGCTAAAAGAGCGATTGTTAATACTATAGGAATAAAATAACTTACAACTTTATCAGCAATTCTTTGCATAGGTGGTTTTGAACTTTGCGCTTCTTCAACAAGTTTTATTATTTGGGATAACACGGTATCTTTCCCAACTTTTGTGGCTTTAAATTTTATAACACCATTCTTATTTAAAGTTCCTCCAATAACAATTTCATCTTTTTCCTTAAAAACTGGAATCGATTCTCCTGTTATCATAGACTCATCCACAAAACTTTCGCCTTCAATAACTTCTCCGTCAACTGGAATCTTCTCTCCTGGCTTAACAATAACTAAATCATTAATTCGTACATCCTCAATAGGTATTTCCATTTCTTTATTATTACGAATAACAAGAGCTATTTTTGGCTGTAAACCAATGAGTTTCTTAATTGCTTCTGAAGTTTTCCCCTTTGCTCTTGCTTCAAGATAGCGTCCTAATGTTAAAAACGAAGCTAAAAGAACTGCTGTATCATAAAACAAAAATTCTTTTGAAAGTACAAATCCAAATGTTGCAAAAATACTGGCAAAAAAAGCAACTCCTATACCCATTGAATACATAACATCCATATTTAAATTTCTATTTCTAAGAGCCCTATAAGCTGCTTTAAATATAGGAAGACTTATAAAGAGAAATACAGGAGTTGAAATAATTAGCATAATATATGCTAAAGAAAATGGGAATCTTATAGGAAGATATCCAAGAACCATGAGAAAAAGACCTATAGCCAATCCAATAATAAATCTTCTTTGTTTTTCTTTTAAATCTTTTTCCCTTATCGCCTTTTCAGCATCCTCCTTTTCCTCTCCTTCAATCCCGAGATATTGATAACCAGCATCTTCAATTGCCTCTCTCATTTCAGCTATGCTTGTTATGCGAGAGTTATAAATTATATGCGCTTTTTCAGTCCCAAGATTCACATTCACATGAAGGACTCCTTCAAGGTTTTTTAATGCATTTTCAATAGACTTAACACATGTAGCACAGGTCATTCCTCCAATCTTTAGAGTAATTTTTTCATTTATTACTTTATATCCTGAATTTGTTATTGCCTTTTCTATTTCAGCTAATTTAACTTTTGAGGAATCATATTCTACTATAGCAGTTTCATTCCCGAGATTCACTCCAACTTTTTTCACTCCATCAAGATGAAGAATAGATTTCTCAATTGTAGTTACACAAGAAGCACAAGTCATTCCTGAAATTTTTAATTCAGCTTTTTTTCTTTTCTCTTCTGTCATTGATTTTTCCTCTTAAATTTTTTCCTTTTTCAGGACAATAAATCTTTCTTTTTTTGTTCAAATTCTTCTCTATCAATTTCACCTTTTGCATATCTTTTCTTTAATATCTTTAAAGAGTCTTCTTCCTTTTTCAATTCTTCAGCCTTGCTTTGTTGAATTAACCACTTAATCAGAAAAACTAAGCCAGCAATAATCAAAATCCAGAATAGCCACATAAATCCTCCAAACATCCAGTGATTTCCCCACATCATATTTATTACCTCCTCTCTTTATTTCCTAAATTTCCTTAAAACTGCAATTATTTCTTTTATTTTTACTTCCTGATCCTCCCTATCTCCTTCTAAAAAGCTCTGTTGAATACAACCTTTCAGATGTCTTTCCAAAATATTCTCTTCAACTCTACGAATTGCTCCTTCCACAGCTGAAAGCTGAGTAAGGATATCAATACAATACCTTTTTTCCTGAATCATTTTCTGAATACCTCGAATCTGTCCTTCTATCCTTTTTAACCTGGGTAATTCTTCTAAATGAGAAGTAATATGTTTTTTCATTTTTTACTCCTTTTTAATATACTATACTTAGGTAGGGTATGTCAAGGAAAAATAAAATATTTTTTGAAATTTATTATATACCTCTCTTTTAATTAGAAGTTTGGATTTGTTTTCTTACTTTCCTCCAATCTGTATAATTTTTATCCGAAAAGTTGGAGTAGTAAAACTTCGATTTAAATCTAAATCATTGCCAATCATGTCAATATTATCGAACATTTCATGTGCAGTTCCAGCTATAGTCAGACCTTTAACTGGGAAAACTAATTTACCATTTTCTATCCAGAAACCAGACGCACCTCCACTAAAATTTCCATTTACAGGATTTATTCCATATCCAGTAATAATATTTACTAAGAGGCCTCTTTTAGTTGCTTTTATTATTTCATCAGGAGAAAATTCTCCTGCTTCCATATAAAAATTATGAGGACCAATTCCAGGTGTGCTTGTATATCCTCTTCTACTTGCATTTCCCGTACTTTTAACATCTGCTCTTTTAGCAACTATTGTATTATACATAAAACCTTTTAAAATCCCTTTTTCAATAATAAATCTTTTTTGAGTTGGGACACCTTCTCCATCAAAAGGTGCACTGGCCAATCCTTTCGGCCTTATTCCATCATCAATTACTGTCAAAAGGGCTGAGCCAATTTTCTTCCCCAATTTATTTGCAAGGAAACTTGCTCCCTGAAGAACTCTTTCTCCATTAACAGCCCCTAAAATACCTCCAAGAATAGCTCTTGCTACATCAGGCGTAAATATAACAGCTGCCTTTTGTGTTTTAACCATTCTTGCATCCAGCATTTCATAAGCTTTTTTGGCTGCTTCTTTTCCTATCTTTTCAGGAGATTCTAAGTCAGTAAAAAATCTTCGTGAACAGAACTCAGAACCAGAAGACTTTTCATCACCTTTTTCTGCAACTACAGAAACTCCAAATGAAAATCCTGTTGCTTTGTAATTCTTAAGAAGACCATTGGAATTTGCAAGGTAAATCTCTGCTTCTCCTTCACCATATCTTGCACCTGCACTTTTTGTAATGCGGGGATCTTTCATAGCCGCTTCTTCTACCTTTTTTGCCAACTCGATCTTCTTTTCCATAGGAATATTTTTTATTGAGGAATCGTAAAGACCTTCAACTTTACTAATTCCTTTCTCTGAGGGAAAAACATTGTTATTATCAGGAGTGGTATTTTTTGCAAATTCAATTGCTCTTTCAATAGTATTTTCCAAAGCTTTTTCTGATAAATCATTACAACAGGAAAAAGCCATTCTTTTCTTAACTAATACCCTGAATCCAATTCCATGAGAACCTGCTTCCTGAATACTTTCTATCTCCCCATTACGAATACTTATTCTTAAATTCCTGCCTATTTGCAAATAAACCTCAGCTCCATCTGCACCTTTTTTTATACATTTTTTAACTAAGCTTTCTATTAATCCTTTATAATCCATGATTCACTCCTTTCTTTAATTTAAAATTTGGCCCGGCTTCCACCAACATTAATTCCACGAATTCTAACAGTAGGTTGCCCAGCAGTAACTTCAGCAGATTGACCTTTTCCACAGGTGCCTGGTCCAAAAGCAAGGTCATCTCCAATTGCGTCGATATTTGATATAATTTGTTGACAACTCCCTATAAGAGTTGCACCTTTTACAGGAATGGTTTTTCTACCATTCTCAATCAAATAAGCCTCACGACACGTAAAGTTAAAAATCCCTGTTATGGGATTTACACTTCCTCCACTTAAGCTTTGAACATATAATCCTTTTTTAGTGGAAGCAATAATATCTTCTGGCTTATCTTTTCCCCTTTCAATGAATGTATTTGTCATGCGAGGAATTGGGTAATATCTGAAACTCTCCCTTCTTCCATTTCCTGTTCTTTCCATCCTCAGTTGTTTTGCCGAAAGAATATCACTCATATATTTCACAAGAACACCATCTTTTATTAAAACATTTCTTTTCATTTGTGTTCCTTCATCGTCAAAATTTGTTGTCCCTCGAAAATTTGGTAAGGTTCCATCATCCACCATTGTAAAAATATCACTTGCTACTTTTTCTCCAAGTTTTCCAGTAAATGCACCAATTTTCTTAGCTATATTATCTGCCTCTAAAGGATGACCTACTGCCTCATGAACAAGTACTCCGCCCCAGCCATTTTGAATAACCACATCCATTATTCCAGCAGGTGCATCTTTTGCCTTTAACATAGCTATTGATTCTCTCGCTGCAGAACGTGCAATTTCCTCAGGAGTTACTTTTTTAAACATTTCAAAACCTGAATGATAACTAACTCTTTCTCTTCCCATATGGCGAGTATTGTTACCTACTCCTAAGGTTTGGACAATAAAATAAATGAGAGGTAATTCATCACTTAAAAGAAGACCTTCACTATTTGCAATAATTCTTCCCCTAATTTCATCATAATAACTTATGAAAGCCATTTTTATTCTCTGATCATAAGCAAGTGCAGCATCATTTGCTCTTTTCATAACTTCAATTCGTTTTTCATCTGCAATATACTGGAGTGGAATTTCAATTTTAATAAAAGATTTTCTTTTTGTTTCCCTGACGTTTATTGGTTCTATTTTTTTACTTCCTCTTGCAATATAAGAAGCAGTCTCTGCAGCTTTAATTAAATTCTCTTCACTTATTTCTTCTGTATATGCATATCCTGTCTTATTCCCAGAAATTACTCTTACTCCTGCTCCTTGACTGATATTGAAAACAGCACTTTTAATTTTTGATTCTTCCATTAAAATGCTACGAGAAATTTTATTTTCAACATAAACTTCTGCAAAATCTCCGCCCTTTTCCAGAGCTTTTTTAATTGTTTTATTCAATATTTGAGGATCAATATTTAACTTTGTCTTTGTGTACATTTCACCAGAGTAAGATAATAATTCTTTAAGTAACATGGGAGTAGCAGCAAGAGCAATACTTCCCTTAAGCCCTAATTCAAGAAATTTTCTTCGAGGAATATCACTTTTAAAATAATGGTTAAACATAATCTTACTCCTTTTAAATTTTTAATTTAATTATAATTTAATCAAAAATTTTTTCTCAATCTAATCTTCTTTCATAAATTTTAAAATCAATGCAGGAACATTCAATTCCTTGATTAGATTATTAAAAGATTTGATATCAACCTCAATAATTTCTTTTAATTTTTTAAGCTGTTCATCTACTTTTCTTGAAAGCTCTTCGAATACTTCATAAGATTGTTCGGTTGGAGCCGCATCTGCCCAGGCTACAGCACTTGCAAGCGATGCCAATTTATTATTGAGTTTAATTGGATAATTAAGTAAATTCTGTGAAACTTTTGCTCGATATTGAATCAATTCATCCTCAATTACCAATAATTTCTTATTAATTAATTTCGAAGCCTCAGAAATCTTTTCTGCATAACTTTTCCCTTTAGTATTTTTGACAATTTCTTCAAGCTGATGGCGAATATTCCGAATTTCATTAACTGCATCATGAGTTTCAGATAATTTATCCCTTATTTTAATTAAAAATGAAAACTGCTCATCAAATTCTTCTTGAGTTGTTTTAACTCTTGGATCTTTTATTATTTTGAAAGACTGTATATATTTTTTATTGTCAACTATTAATTGCACAAAATAATTTCCTGGAGGTGCAATCGGGCCTTTAATACTTCCTGCCCAGAAAATAGCCCCTTCGACTTTATGGGCATCTGGATAACGCATATCCCAGATAAAACAATTTGTCCCTTTTTCTACTGGAATCTTTGGTTTATCTTTCTCCTTAGAATTGCTTGAAAAAGAACATATAATTTTTCCATTTTTATCCAAAAAAGTTAATTTTACTTCCTCTTTTGGTTTCTCTTTAAAATAGTAATAAACACTAACACCCATAGGAGGATTTTGCCCTGCATTTGGAATTCTTCTTGACCTTCCTCTAAATCTAACTGTTGTCTTAGGTTTAAATAAATATATTGAAGAATTTAGAACTTTATCAGTTATTTGTCTGAGAATATTTATGTCATCCAATATCCAAAAGGAACGACCATGAGTTGCAATAACTAAATCATTTTCATGAATGACCATATCATGAATTGGAACAACTGGTAAATTTAATTGAAGAGATTGCCAGCTCTCACCATCATCAAAGGAGACATAAACTCCTTTCTCTGTCCCTGCATAAAGAAGTCCTTTTCTCTCTGGATCTTCTCTTATTACTCTTGTAAATTCATCTTCTGGAATACCCTTAACTATTTTTTTCCAATGTTTTCCATAATCATTTGTTTTATATAAATAAGGTTTAAAATCATCCAATTTATAACGCGTTGCTGCAATGTAGGCTACAGCAGGGTCAAAATGGGAAGGTTCTATAATACTAATTAATGTCCATTCAGGAAGTTCTTTGGGAGTAACATTCTCCCAAGTTTTCCCATTATCTAAGGATAAATGTATTAATCCATCATCAGAGCCTGCCCATAAAACACCTTGTTTAACAGGGGATTCTGCAAGAGCGAATATTGTTCCATAATATTCAACACTTGTATTATCCTTGGTTATTGGTCCTCCTGAAGACTCCATTTTTGATTTATCATTTCTTGTTAAATCTGGACTTATCACTTCCCAGCTCTCACCTTCATTTGTGGATTTAAAAACATGATTACCAGCAACATAGAGAACATTTGGATTATGAGGTGAAATTAGAATCGGAAAAGTCCATTGAAATCTATATTTAAGGTACTTTGCACCCCATCCCATTGGATTATCAGGCCAAACTGAAATATTCCGAGCTTGTCGGATTCTATGATCATAACGAGTGAGGGTTCCTCCATAACAGCCTGCATAAACTATATTAGGATCATCAGGTCTAACTGCAATATAACCACTTTCACATCCACCTACTGAATACCATTCAGCTTGTGTTATTGCTCCATAATTTGAACGGCTTGGAACAGAAATTGTGCTATTATCTTGCTGTGCACCATACACTCTATAAGGAAATTGGTTATCTGTTGTAACATGATAAAATTGAGCTGTTGGTTGAGTGTAAAGACTTGACCAGGACTTTCCTCCATCAAAAGTAATTGTTGCTCCACCATCGTTTCCTTCAATCATTCTAAGAGGATTTTGTGGATCTATCCATAAATCATGATTGTCACCATGGGGAGTTCGAATTTGAGTATAAGTTTTTCCGCCATCATTTGATTTCCAAAATCTCACATTTAAAACATAAATTGTTTCTGGATCCTTTGGATGTGCGACTATATGAGAATAATACCATGGACGCTGTAATAAATTTGGGTCATTACTAACAAGTTCCCAAGTTTCTCCTCCGTCATCTGAACGAAAAACTCCCCCATCTTTTGCTTCTATGATAGCCCAAACTCTATCAGGATGAGCAGGAGAAATTGTAATACCAATTCTTCCTTTTATACCTTTTGGAAGGCCAGGATTATTTGTTATTTCCTTCCATGTATTTCCACCATCAGTTGATTTATATAAACTGCTATCAGGACCACCACTTTTAAATCCCCATGGATAGCGCTGTACTTCCCAGAATGCTGCATATAAAATTCGTGGATTATTTGGATCCATTGCTAAATCAATTGCTCCAGCTTTATTGCTCCGAAATAATATCCTCTCCCAGGTTTTCCCTCCATCAATAGAGCGATAAATTCCCCTTTCTGGATTTGGGCCAAAAATATGACCAAGCGCTGCAGCATAAACAATATCAGGATTTTTTGGATGAATTCTTATTTTTGCAACATGGCGTGTATTTTCCAATCCCATATGTTGCCAGGTTTTTCCTTTATCTGTTGATTTATAAATTCCATCTCCATGTGAAATATTTCCTCTTGGACAACTCTCGCCCATTCCAACATATATTACATTTGGATCTGCTTCTGAAACTGCAATTGCTCCTACTGAACCTGTTTTAAAAAATCCATCTGATATATTTTCCCAAGTTATTCCTCCATTTGTTGTTTTCCAAACTCCACCACCAGTTGCTCCAAAATAAAATACTAAAGGATTTAATGGGTCTCCTGCCACAGCAACAACACGGCCACCCCTGTAAGGACCAATACATCTCCATTTGAGTGATTTATAAAACGAAGAATCAATTTTTAATTTTGAAATATTTAAAGAATGCCTTTTTGCTATTGCATAATTAGTAAGTCCTAATAAATAGAGAATTAGAAAAAGCGATAAAAACAATTTCTTTCTAAGCAAACTCATTTTAAAACCTCCTAAATAAAACTTAAAACGAAAAGTTAAAAACTACAACTTAAAAGTAAAAACAAAAATCGTAAGTTTTTAATTATTAATTGTAATTTTAAATTTTTAGCTTTTAGCTTTTCGTTTTTTAAAACTTCCATAAAAGCCTTTCTCGCTGTTTCTTTATATGAAATCATTTATGGTCATTTAAAAGCCTTCATTAATAGCCTATTGCGCATCCATCTTTTCTTGATTCACTTGCTCCAATTAATATTCCTCTTTTTGTGTCAATCCATATTCCTTGATATCCTCCAAAAATACCAATGGCATGAGCAATTCTATGCCCTTTTCTAACAAGTTCTCTTATAACTTCAGGCGAAATTCCACTTTCAAAATAAATGACCCCTCCATCTTCCATTTTTCCTCCATAAGGTTGAGACGCACCAATATGCCTAAATCTTGGCGCATCTCCTGCTTCTTGAATATTCATTCCAAAATCAATTATATTGCATAAAATCTGCACATGTCCTTGAGGTTGCATTGCTCCACCCATAACTCCAAATGAGAAAACAGGTTCATTATCTTTTGTCACAAAACCTGGAATAATCGTATGAAAAGGCCTTTTTCCTGGAGCTATAACATTTGGGTGCCCTTCTTCAAGACTGAATAGCGCACCTCTGTTTTGCAAACAGAACCCAAGTCCATCAGGAACCATTCCTGAACCAAAACCAGCATAATTACTTTGAATTAACGAAACTGCATTAAAATCTTTGTCCACTACTGTCAAATAAGCTGTTTCTCCTTTTTCAAGAATTTCTTCTCCAGAAGGAATGGATAAATTAGCCCTCTCAGGATTGAAAAACCTAAGTCTTTTTTGTGCATATTCTTCTGAAAGAAGAGTTTTTATTGGTATTTTTGAGAATCTTGGATCAGCATAAAATCGTGCTCTGTCTTCATAAACAATTTTCTTAATTTCAATTAAAGTATGTAAAAACTCTGCAGAATTATGACCCATTGATTTTAAATCAAATTTTTTTAACATATTAAGCATTTGTAAAACTGCAATTCCTTGTCCATTTGGAGGAAGTTCCCACACATCATAACCTCTATAATTAATACTCATAGGAGTAACCCATTCTGAATGAAAATTTGCAAAATCATCATATTGGAAAAAACCGCCTACTTTTTTAGAATACTCAACTATTCTTTTTGCTATTTCACCTTTATAAAAAGCATCTCTTCCTCTCTCAGCTATAAGTCGATAAGTCTTTGCAAGTTCAGGATTTTTAAATATATCTCCCTTTTTTAGAGTCTTACCTTCAGGTGCATAAAGTTTTTGAAAATTCTTATAGTTTTTAAAAATCTTCACTCCTCTTCGCCAATAATATGCAATTACTTCTGATAGAGGAAAACCTTTTTCAGCATAATTTATTGCAGGTTCAAGTATTTCTTTCATTGACAATTTCCCAAATCTATGATGAAGTTCAAACCAGCCATCAACACATCCTGGCACTGTCCATGGTAAAGGACCATATAGGGGTATTCTTTTTATTCCTTTTTTCTTAAAATATTCAAGAGAAATTGCCATAGGTGCTGGCCCACTTGCATTAAGTCCATAAAGTTTTTTCTCTTTATTAATCCATACAATTGCAAAAAGATCTCCTCCAATTCCACAACTTGTTGGTTCCATAAGGCCAAGTGCTGCATTAACTGCAATTGCAGCATCCACTGCATTTCCTCCCTTTTTGAGAATATCTATTCCTATTTGAGCTGCAAGAGGCTGGCTTGTTGCAATCATTCCATGGGTTGCTATAACCTCTGATCTTGTTGCAAACATTTTACCAGTAATGCGGTCTGCTGAATTAAGATAAAATCCAAAATTAAAAAGAATTAAAAATAGCATCATTTTTCTCATTATAAGCTCCTTATAATTTTCTCTTGGCAATAAATATCCCATTTGGTTGTTTAATAATTAGGGAAACTACTTTTCCAGAATTATCTTTTTTGAACTCAACACTAAAACCTTTCAGATTTTTTAGACTAAACTCGGTTCCCTTATAAGGTTCCAATTCATATTCTGGCTGTCCTGGAACAATCAGAATTAATTTATCTTTTCCTTTGAGATAAACAGTTAAAACTAATCCATTCAGCTCATATTCCCCAATAAACTGTCTTAGGAAACTTTCCTCTCTCATTTTTTTCTCAGGCACTCTTTTAAACACAATATCCTCAATAGCAGGTTCCATTTGAATTAAAAGACTATTAATATTTCCCTTTTTGTCCATAAAAAAGGATACTTTTTTTGTTATTCCAAGAAATTCATTTTTTAATTCGAAAACATCATAATGGTAATGGGTGAGTGTATAAGTTATTGAATTATAAGTTGCCTTAAGGCTGTTTCCTTCTTTTTCAATCTTAATAATTCCATATCCTGGATTTTCATATTCTCCTACATAATCTTCAAGAGAATGAGATGGCTTTGTATTTAATTTGCGATCTTTGTCCTTTTCTTTTTTAGCCTTTTCAGCCCGCTCTTTAGCTTTCTTAATTTCTTCTTTTATTCTTTCATTCCATGAAATCTGGCTAAGACCTAAAAGCCTGTCATAAATATTATAAGCAACAATACGAGGAAGAGGTGTACCATTTAAATTTGTAAGAATAACCATTCCAATTCTCTTCTTAGGCATAAAACTAACAAGAGCCGTGAATCCATCTATTCCTCCACCATGTAGAAGCATTAAATATCCCCTATAGGCTGTTATAACCCATCCCATTCCATAACTTGCATAAAAAAGCTCGTCATATTTAATTGGTTGTTGAATAACCATTTGTGGTGAATGTATTTGATTTAAACTTGATTCAGATATAATTTGTTTTCCATTAAATTTACCTTTATTTAAATTCAATATTATCCACTTTGCCATTTCTTCAACATTTGAATTTATTGAGCCTGCTGGGCCCATGTTATCGATATTTCTAAAAGGAATTTCTATAATTTTCCCATTTTTCTTTAAATAGGGAAGGGCAAAATCTGGTGATTTCTTTGAATCTTCAACTGAAAAATTACTATTTTCCATACCAAGAGGTTTAAAAATTCTTTCTTGAACGAATTCTTCCCAATTCTTTCCTGCGACTTTCCCAACTAAATAGCCTGCAACTACAAACATTAAATTTTGATATTGCCATTTATAACGAAAATCCTGACTTGGTTTGAGATATCGCAAACGTTTAATAAGTTCCTCACGAGAATAAGAGGAATTGTACCACATTAAATCATGACGAGGTAAACCAGATCTATGACATAATAAATCTCTTGGAGTTATTCTCTCAGAGGCAAAAGAATCATGCAATTTGAAAAAAGGAAGATATTCTCTGACTGGCTTGTCCCACTCCAATTTTCCCTCATCAATTAGTATTCCAATTGCCACTGCAGTAAAAGCCTTTGTGCAGGAGCCAATTGCAAAGAGAGTTTTTGGAGTAACTTTTAATTTCTTTTTAATATCTCGAAAACCGTATCCTTTCGATAAAATTACTTTTCCATCTTTGATAATTGAAATTGCCATTCCTGGAACTTTCCATTCTTTCATGGTTCTCTTTACAAATTTATCAAACCCTTTAAGAGTTTCCTTTGCCTCTACTTCAATAGCCCATACTGAAATGAAATAAAAGAAAACAGGAATTATTAGAAAAATACCTTTTTTCAAAATTTGTTTTCTCATGTATTCCCCCTATTCTTATTTTTGGAAAAAGATTTATAATCTTGATTAAGTGCAATAAGGAAAATTCTCTTCATTTTTATCCCTTGAATTTCACCAGAAACAGCATCTAAAATTTTAAAATCATAGGATATTCTTTTGCGATAATAAATTATCCAGTAAGGATAGTAAAATTTATCAATTTTTTTTATTTCATTAAGCCATGCATTCCTTTTCTTTTTTAGATTATATAAAAGAAGTATGCTACGATATTCCTCCTCTATTTTTTCCTTGGCTTTATTTGAATCTATAATAAAATCAAAAACAAAACCCTCTCCATCTCTTGAAAATTTAATACTTTTCTCACTCCAATATGCAAAGCTCCCCTCAATTCCATCGCTTGCAGCAAAAATTTCTTTTTCCCCATCAGGAAAATTTACAGTTAATTTAAATAAATAATAGGGCAAATAGACTAATTCAAGTTTTTCTATTTTTGATTTCTTAAGAAAAATTTTTTTCTTTTTTGAAAATAATTTGTAAGCCTCTTGCTTTGAAATAAAAGGTTTTATAAATTTCATAATTATTTAGATAATTTTCTCTTTTTCGCCCTTCCTTTGAGAAATGCAAAAATACCTATTCCTAATAAAATAGAGCCAGCAATTAAATCAACAATTTTACCTATCCAAGTGGGAGGAAAAAATACTGCAACTAAAACCATAATACCAAGAAAAATCCAAAAAAGACCTATTACTTCAAGAATTTCTAATTGTTGTTTTGTATTTTTTATCATTTTCAAAAAATTAGATAGAGTATAATCTGAATAATCAATAAGAAAGTCGCCCATATTCTTAAATCTCTCCATATTCTCTTGTCTGGAGCACCTTCAAATATATATGATTTTGGTCTGAACCATGCCCAAATAATCACTCCTCCGAAGAAAAGAGTAGCCACAATCTTTCCCCAAAAAAGTGGAATATTTGCCCAAAAATTATTCACTTTTATTCACCCTTTTGATAATTATATTCTGGATTTTTTTGTCTTTCATTACTAAACCATAAACAAGACCTTGAAGTTTATCTGTAGGATATGGTGTAGTAAAAATACTCACAATAATATTAATGAGTAATGAGCCAATAAAAGACCACCAAGCAACATATAGAAAATTCACTTTTAAAACAAAAAGTGTAGCTGAAATGCCTACTCCTCCAAGAAGTCCAGCAAGACCTCCCCATTGAGTTGCTCTCCACCACGATACTCCCAATAAAACAGTGGCCAAGGTTGGCCCTTGAAAAAAGGAGAGTAAATTTTGCATTGCCACATAAATTCCAGGAAATTTATTTGTTACAGGTGCAAACAACACTCCCCAAATAACAAAGGCTATGGTAAGAATTCTTCCTACTATAAGATAATGTCTATCTGTGGCATCTTTTTTAATAAATTTCTGATAAATATCCCTTGTCCAGAGAGTAGCAGCAGAATTGAGGGTTGAATCCACGCTTGAATGAAGTGCAGCTATAAAAGCTACAAATACCAGTCCAGCCAGACCCGGGGGCAAGATATTCTTTATTACCCATGGAAGAGCTTGATCTGGATTTTGAATTTGGGAGGAATTTCCAACCAATGCAAGAGCAAAAAAACCTGGCAGAACTACTAAAACAGGAATCAAAGTTTTAGGAAAAGCAGCAAAAAGCATACCTGCTTTAGCATCCCATTCGCTCTTTGCTCCAAGGGTTCTTTGAATTATTGATTGATTACAACACCACCAGGCAGGAGAAAGGACAAAAGCTAATCCAAAAATCATTCCCAGCCAGGGATAAACAGGATTATCCAAGGGCAGGAAAAGTTTAAAATGGTTTGGATGAGTTGTTGTAATTTTAGATACCAACCCACTCCATCCTCCAACTTGCCAAAAACCAAGTATTGCAACAGCAATTCCACCTACAAACATTACAACTAATTGAACAACATCAGTAAGAGCAACTGCTGTCAGACCTCCAGTGACTGTATAAATTCCTACAACTATGGCTGTAACTAAAATTCCTATATTTATAGGCCATCCAAGATAAGTATGAAGCATAAGACCACTTGCCCAGAAAAAAATACCCAGAAGACAAACAAGAAAAATTCCCCATAAAATAGCTTCTATCAGCCTTACATAAATATTGTATCTTTTCCCTAAATATTCAGGAACAGTATAAACTCCTGCTTTCCAGTAATAGGGAATGAAAAGAAGCGCAGAAACAACCATTGCAGGAATAGCTCCTATCCATTCATAATTCGCCTGAGCAATTCCAAAACGAAAAGCTCCTCCCGCTGCTCCAATATAATCATATGCACCTATATTAGTGCCAATAATAGACATACTAATTACCCACCATGGAAGCATTTTCCCTGCGAGAAAGAAATCTTCAGTGGTTCGAATATATTTTCTGAAAATCGTTCCAAAAAAAAGAATGGCCAAAAGATAAGAAATAATAATGAATAAATCTATTCCGTGAACTCCACCCATTTTAATTCAAGATTTTAACTTCTGCACCTGAGCTAATAAATACACTATAAAATTTAGGTTTTTTAAAATTGTATTTTTCCAAATCTTTTAATACTGATTTTTGAAAATCTTCAATCTTATCTTTTTCCATTAAGGCAATTGCAGAACCTCCAAAACCAGCTCCTATTAAACGAGCTCCGTAACAGCCCTGAAATTTTAATCCCTTTTCATAAAAGAAGTCAAGCTCTGGACAACTCACTTCATAATCATCTTTTAAGCTTTTATGAGATTGGGAAAGAAGATATCCAAGGGTTTGAAAATCATCATTTTTTAAAGCAGAAACAGCCTCTTTCACACGAATGTTTTCTATAACAATATGTCTTGCTCTTTTAAATAATGTTTCACCCAACAAAGGTCGTGCTTCATTAAGTATTTCAAAAGTAACTTCTTTAAATGTTTTAATACTGTAATTATTTTTAAAAATATTTAAGGCTTTTTCAGCTTCAAATCGCCTTTGGTTATAAGACGTATTACCTAAATCCCTTTTAATGCGAGTATCATAAATTAAAATAGTTAGATTTTTTTCTTTTAAATTAAGCGGAACCTCCTCATATTCAAGGGTTTCACAATTGAGGAAAATTGCTTTATTTTCCTTGCCAAAAAGAGAAATAAATTGGTCCATGATTCCACATTTTACACCAGCAAAATCCTGCTCAACCCTCTGAGCAAATGAAGCTATTTCTTTTTTTGCTAATTCTAAATTAAAAAGATAATTTAGACCATTAAGAATACTAACTTCCAGTGCAGCTGAGGAACTCAATCCTGCTCCAATTGGAATATCTCCATAAATTAAACCATTAATTCCATAAATAGAGAAACCTTTTTGGGTTAATATATTAAAGATTCCCCGAATGTAATTCTTCCAAGTTTTTTCAGGTAAAAAATCAATCTTTTTTATGGAAAAAACATCCTTTTCATGAAATTGAATTGACCAAACATGAACTTTTAAATCTTTTCTTCTTGAAGCTATGAAATAAATTTTCTTATGAATAGCAGCAGGTAATACATAACCAAGAGTATAATCTGTATGTTCCCCAATTATATTAATTCTCCCTGGTGCACGAGAAATTATTTCTGGATAAGTGCTATATATTTTTTGAAAATATTTAATTAATTCTTCTTCCAATTTATCCTTTAATATAAATTCTCATATCCATCGGAGTTGCTGATGGAACGGGTAAATCTTTCATGGTATACAGGCCTGGTAATGCATTAATTGCTTTTGGAATAGTATTAATTGTAGTAGCAATTGTTCCTATATCGCCGTGCACTCCACCAATAATCTTTTGATGAATATTAGGTTTGCCTTCAATTATTATTTCATCATATTCCTCTTCAACTCCAGCATATGCAATAAAACTTAATTTTATTACTTCTTTTCCATCCATCTTTCCATAAGCTATACTTTTAAGGCCGAGCACTTTCCCTGGTATAACTTTGCATAAAGGAGTATCAATCTCTTTTTCTGCTATTACTGGTTCAGGAGGAAGCTCTTTTGCTTCATCAAGTTTCCATCCTAATCCATCCGCTATCATGTTTATTGATTCTAATAGACCAACATGACCTGTAATTATTCTTTCATCAATATATTTTTTGAATTCTTCTGGATTTAAACCTGTGCCAACTTTTTTCTGAAAAGGTATTCTTCTCTTTGCAGAATTCATTATTCTTGTAACTTTTATTGATTTTACTTCTAAACATGGGCCTGTAAGAGTAAGGGGAAGAGTATCCATCAAATAACCTGGATTTATCCCTGTTCCAACTACTGTAACTTGATGTTTTTTTGCAATGGAATCTATTTCTTTGGCAAGTTCTGGATGTCTTTTATATGGAAAAGACAACTCCTCACAAGTTGAAATCACATTCAACCCAGCCTCAATACACTCTTTAATCTGTGGAAAAACTTGGGGGAGATATGATGAAGTAGTATGAATAACTGCAATTGCTTTTGATTTTTCAAAAATTTCTTTTGAATTATTTGAAACAATTATACCCGTCTTTTCTGGAAGTTTTAAAATTTCACCCATATCTTTTCCAACTTTTTTTGGGTCAATATCAATTACTCCTGTAATTTCAATTCCTTCTTTTTCAAGAATGGCTTTAGCAATATTACCACCAATAACTCCGAGACCATAAATTATCACTTTAATTTTTTCTTCCATTAGTCCTCCTTTCTTCTTTTAATTTCTTAATTATTTCATTAATTTTCCAACTCACTTTTACAGGATAAGTTTCTGGATTGGAAATTTTTTTATACTTTTCTGGAAGATTTTTTAAATTCTCATTAGTATATTCTCGAATCTGATTCAAAGAAGGCAATTGTTTGATGAGCTTACCTTTTTCAATTATCTTTTCAAGAAGAGGTATAAATTCTTTTTCTTGTTTTAAATTACTCTCTAAATCAATGAAATCATATAAAAATTTGCCATTTTTATCTAAAAAACGAAAAACTTGCTTTTTACCCGGCAATGTCTCCTTTTTAGGACTGAATTTGGCAATATAACGAATAGAATTTTTCTCCTTAATTTGAACCAGCTTATAAATCAAATCAATAGCAGGTAAATCAGATGAGGTAACAAGTTCTGTTCCAACCCCAAAACTATCAATGGGTGCTTTTTTCTCAACAAGTTCAGCAATTTTATATTCATTGAGATTTCCGCTTGCCATTATTTTTACATGACTTAAACCCGCTTTATCAAGCAATTGACGAGCTTTTTTACTTAAACTAAGTAAGTCTCCACTATCGAGCCTTATCCCTTTTATTCTTGAGCTAATTTTTAGAGCCTTTTCCACACCTTTGATAGTATCGTAGGTATCAACGAGAAGAACAGTAGATTCAGGATAAAGACTGAAATAATTTTTGAAAGCTTGTTCCTCTCTATTAAAAGACTCAATCCACGAATGAGCCATTGTGCCATAAGTTGGAATATTAAATTTCATTCCTGCATACACATTAGAAGTCCCATCACAACCACCAATATATGAAGCTCGTGCAGCTAAGTAACCTGCTTGTGGTCCATGTGCCCTCCTTGAGCCAAAATCAACTACAATTCTCTTTTTTCTATCTCCTGTGGCTGCCTGAACAACTCTGCTTGCTTTAGTGGCTACTAATGTCTGAATATGTACAACAGAAAGAATATAGGTTTCAATGATTTGAGCTTCAATAATTGGAGCTGTAACCTGAATTATAGGTTCATCTGCAAATACAATTGTGCCTTCTGGAATTGCTTTTACTTCACCTGTGAATCTAAAATTTTTTAGATATTCAAAAAATCCAGGGTCAACGTCCTTAAAAGAAGGATGTCTTTTTAAAAAATCTATTTCTTCTTGAGTAAATTTCAGATTTAATAAATATTCTACTACTTGTTCCAATCCACATGCTATAAAATATCCCCTTTGAGAGGGCATTCTTTTTATAAACATCTCAAAAGTTGCAATTGTATTTTTCTTAGACCGATAATATCCAGCAGCCATTGTCAATTGATAGAGGTCTGTTTTTAAGGCACTATAATTGGAAAGATTTGAATTGACTCTATTTAACTGGAACATAAGTCAGTTCAATATTTCTTCTCCTTCATCCTCTTTTTTAAAACCACAATGAGGGCAAATTTTAACATCTTTTCTTAAAACTTGATTACACTTTTCGCATATCACTAATTCTATCTCACAAATCTTGCAAAAAGGTCTATTGTATGAAATCGAATATCCACAATATGGACATAAACATTTATCCCTTTTTATGGTCATTATTTTTTTCCTCCTTTGGCATATTTCTTCCCTTTTTTCCTTAAATAGTCCTCAATTGCCTTATGAAGAGCATCAGCACCTAAATTAGAACAATGAAGTTTATTTTTCGGAAGACCTCCAAGCTCTTTTGCAACTTTTTTATTTGTTATTTTCAAAGCTTCTTCAATTGTTTTTCCTTTAGCCATTTCACTTACCATGCTTGATACTGCAATTGCAGCACCGCATCCGAAAGTCTGGAATTTCACATCCACAATGCGGTTATCTTTTACTTTAATATAGAAAGTCATCATATCTCCACATATTGGGTTTCCAACTTCTCCAATTCCATCTGGATTTTCTATTTTTCCAACATTCCTTGGATTAAGAAAATGTTCCATAACTTTTTGACTATAATCCATTTTTCACTCCTTTTTACTAAAGTGTTTATTATATAAGGGAGACATTTCTCTCAAACGCTCTATAATTGGAGGAAAGACCTCCAGTAAATAGTCGATTTCTTCCTCAGTATTGTTTTCTATAAAACTAAATATGATTGACCCCTGTGCTAATGCATGAGGGTATCCCATTGCTAAAAGCACATGTGAGACCCTTAATGTACGGGAAACACATGCAGAACCACTTGAAACAGCTATATTCTTTAAATCAAGACTAAGGAGCATTGCTTCACCCTCTATGTATTCTATACAAAAACTTGCATGATAAGGAAGACGTTTTTCAGGGTGGCCTGTTAAATAAATATAGTTAACTTTTTCTGGAAATTCCTTAATTATTTTATCCCTCAATTTCATAAGTTTTTTATTTCTTTCTTCCATTTTCCTTATAGATAGTTCAGCAGCTTTTCCAAGCCCAACTATTCCTGCCACATTTTCTGTACCTGCTCTTTTACCCTCCTCTTGCATTCCACCATGAATTAATGGAATAATTTTCGTTCTTTTTTTCAAATAAAGAGCACCTATACCTTTTGGTCCATACATTTGACTTCCTGCTAAGCTTAAAGAGTCTATTCCAATTTTTGAGACATCAATTGGAACATAACCAACTGCAGCTACTGCATCAGTATGAAATAGGACCCCTCTTTCTTGACATATTTTTGCTATTTCCTTTATAGGCTGAATTGTTCCAACTTCACTATTAGCCCACATTACTGAAACTAATATTGTATCTTCTTTTATTGATTTTCTTACATCATCCGGGTCAACTAATCCATATCTATCTACTGGAAGATATGAAAAATAAAAGCCTAATTTTTCAAGAAATTTAGCAGAATTTAAAATAGATTGATGTTCAATTGATGATAGAATAATATGTCTTCCTTTATTCTGATATGCAAATGCTAAGCCTTTGATAGCAAAATTATTTGCTTCAGAACCACTCGAAGTAAAATAAATCTCTTCTTTTTTTGCTCCTATTAAATTAGCGATTCTCTCTCTTGCTTTCTCAATTACTTTCCTTGTTTTTTGACCAAATGAATGAAGACTTTGAGGATTACCAAATTCTACTTTTATAAAAGGTTCCATTTCCTTCCAGACTTCAGGATGAACTGGTGTTCCTGCAATAGAATCAAAATAAATATGCTTCAATTCTGCTTCTCCTTTTTAATTTTAAAAAAAGCCAATTATTTTTTGTTTTTAATTTTACAAGGGCATATTTTCCTTTTAATTTTTTACCGAATATTTCAATAATTTTCTTTTCCTCAGTTGATTCTATTAATTTGTAATAACCCTTATCCCAGATTTCAACTTTTCCAGCTCCATATAATCCCTCTGGTATTGTTCCTTCAAAATCTTCATATCCCAAAGGATGATCCTCTGTCTGGATTGCTAATCTTTTAACTCCAGGTAAGGATGGTGGATCTTTTGGCAAAGCCCAACTTTTAAGCACTCCATTTTCTTCTAATCTTAAATCATAATGAAGATGAGACGCATAATGCCTCTGAATTACATACACTACCTTTTTTTGCTCTTTATTATTTTTTGAATTATTTATGAAATTAATTTCTTTTAAAGACATGGAATTCAATTTCTCTTTTTAAATAGCAATAACTTCTTTAATTTCTGGAATTTCTTTCTTTAAAATATTTTCTATTACTATTTTTAAAGTAAGTTGTGACATTGGACAGGTTCCGCAAGCTCCTGTCAGCTTTAATTTTACTTTACCATCTTTGACTTCAATAAGTTCCACATCTCCTCCATCTACTTGAAGCTTTGGCCTGATTTTATTCAAAACTGCAATTACTTTTTCTTCCATATTTCCTCCTACCTTTTAATATACATGCAACATAGAATCCAAATCAAGTAAAGAATAGTTGTATTAGATTTATTGGCCTTTAATAAAATTCTTTAAGAAGAGGATTATAATCATATTTTTCTGGTTTTAAATCAAGGTGACTCATAGCTTTTTCCTTACCAAGAATTAAATCTTCCCAACATGGTTTTTCTTCAACATAAATTAAACCAGTTGGAATTTTTTCAAATGTATTAATTCTTTCCCATGCTTTCTGTTTATTTCCAAAATCATAGGAAGGGTCTTCATCTAAATTTATTATATTTTTCCTGTACCAATTATAATCTTGAACTTTATTATGTACTCTACATGGACTGAGTATATCTATAAAAGAAAAACCTCTATGCTTTATAGCTTTTTTAATAAGTCTTACCAATTGTGGAATATTTCCAGAAAAACCTCGGGCAATAAAAGTCCCACCTGCAGCTAATGCTAATTTAATTCCATCAATTGGATATTCCTTTGTGCCATAAGGTGTTGAGACAGAAATAAATCCCAAATTACTTGTAGGAGAAGCTTGCCCTCGAGTGAGAGCAAATACTTGGTTATTTACAACTAAATAAACAATATCTGGATTTCTTCTCACTGTATGTAAGAAATGACTCATTCCAATTGAATAGGCATCTCCATCTCCACTCACTGCAAATACTGAGAGTTCAGGATTAGCGAGTTTAACTCCAGAAGCAATAGGAAGGGGGCGACCATGAGTGCCATGAATACCATAACATTTAAAGTAATTATTAATTCTGCCAGAACACCCAATGCCACTTACTATAACTATTTTATGAGGCTCTAAATTTAATTCCAAAGCTGATCTCATTAAAGCGTTTAAAATTCCATAATTTCCACATCCTGGGCACCAAGTTGGCTCAAAAAGTTTATATTTATTTATTGTTTTCATGGATTAATTTCCCTTTCAATTATTTCCACAAGTTCATATTTAGAAAAAGGCTCACTATTAAATTTTCTAATATTTTTTAATTCAATAGAAGGCTTAACCAATTGGCGGAGTAAGAAATAAAGTTGCCCGCTAAAATTATATTCAATTACAAACACTATCTTTTTTGAATTAATAAATTTTTTAAGAATTTCAATCTGAAGAGGCCAAAGAGTTCTAAGGTGCATTGTTTGAGTTTGAAGACCTTTTTCTATTAAAATTTTTTTTGTCTCTTGAATAGGCCCAAATGTAGACCCAAAACCTATTATTCCAATTTCAGCTTTTTCATTCCCAGAAAATATAGGCTTTGGTAAATAATTTAAAGCTGTTTCTAATTTTTTCATTCTCTTTTGAGTCATTTTTTCTTTTATTAAAGGAGTTTCATTTCTATATCCTGTCTCTTCATGTTCATTTCCTTCAACCATATGGATTCCTCTTTCAAGAGATGGTATAACTCGAGGTGAAATTCCATCCTTTGTAATTTTATATCGAAGAAAAGGCTTGTCTTTAATTAAATTTTCTGATTTTATAAGTTTTCCTCTATCTATTTTGATTTTGGTAAAATCAAATTCTTTTACTGTTTGATAGTTTTGGCCATACAATTGTTCAGTAAGTATAATAACTGGACATTGAAATTTATCCGCAAAATTAAAAGCTTCTCCAGTAAGGTAAAAACAATCTTCAATTGTTGCTGGAGAAATAACAATACTGGGAAAATCTCCATGACCAGAAAAAATAGATTGAAGTAAATCTCCTTGCTCATTTTTAGTGGGCATTCCTGTGCTTGGTCCAACTCTCTGAACATAAGCAATAACAATTGGAATTTCTGTCATGCCTGCAAGACTTAAGCCTTCGCTCATTAGAGAGAAACCAGGGCCTGAGGTTGCAGTCATAGCTCGAACTCCTGCATAAGAAGCCCCAAAAACCATATGAATTGCAGCAATTTCATCCTCTGTTTGCACAACTACTCCATTATAGGCGGGAAGTTTCCTTGCTAACCACTCCATTATCTCAGAAGCAGGACATATTGGATAACCGGAGAAAAATCTACATCCAGCAATAAGTGCTCCCAATGCCATTGCTTCATCTCCTGTAATTAAAAGACGATTTTTGTCTTTTTTAGTAGGTAAAGTAATTTGATAAATTTCTTTTATTAGTTTTTTTGCTTCATTTTTTCCGAGATTTAAACCTTTGAGATTCTTCTCAACTATTTCTCTACCTTTTTTCTGAAGGAAAGTTTCTTCTATAATCTTTGATATTAAATTAAATTCCAATCTTAAAAAGTGGGAAAGGACTCCAAGAATTATTACATTTTTAAATATTTCTCGTCCAAAGGATTCTCGAGCTAATCTTTTTATAGGTATATTAAAAATTTTTCTTTTCTTTTTTAAAGTTGAATCTATTTTGATCTGTTCTGAACTGTCACATATTACAAATCCATTATAATTGACTTTGTTTAAATGACGGAGAACTGACTCACAATCAAAAGCTGCTAAAATATCAATCTCTTGAGAGGGTCCAAAAATTTTTTCTTCACTTGCTCGAATAGTATATGCAGTTGGTTCGCCGCGAATATTGGAAGGGAAATCACGAAAAGTAAAAACTTCAAGCCCCTTTCTTTTGAAAATCTTAGCCAGAAGATTCCCTGTAAAAAGAATTCCATCCCCTGCGCGGCCACTTATCATTATGGACAAATCTTTTTTAACCATTTAAGTTTTCCTATAAATTTAGAGTACTTTATTACACCATTAGAGATTTTTTTTGTCAAATGCGATTCAGAATTTGAACTAAATTGAACTGTTGAATTTTTTAAAACTACATGTCAATATGAAAAAATAATGGAAAAAATGAGAAATTTGTATCAAAGTCAAAGCCAAATTTAATATATCCTTTTCCAACTTAATTTAGCTATAGCATGAGCTGCATCATCAAAAAACTCAAAAACAATCGTATGATATCCTTCTGATAAAGTGACATCAACCTCGTGAAATCTCAGAGGAGCATGTCTCCAATCTTCTTTTTTCACAACTCCATCAATCTTAAGACGCATTCCATCATCAGCTCCCATAGTAAATCGATAAGTTCCAGCTCTAAAATAAACTGTCCTTGTCCAACGAGCGGAGAAATCATTGTAGACTCTTGGGTCAGGACTTCTTAATCCCCAGTCAAAATCAATAAATCCACTTCCATCATCTCTCACTAAAACAGGTCTACCACTAAGGTTTGTATTATTGAAATATTCACCTCTCCAGTTAGTAGATGACTCAGTGATATAGTTAAATGCCTTATAATTTGTTTTAATTCCATTAAAGCTACCAATCAGATGTAACATAAATAAAGAAGGCAACATAAAAAAAACGAGCAGTTTGAGCATAGTGTGCTGATTTTTTGCCTTTTCCAAGGGTTTCATTCCTCCATTGAAATTTAATATTTTTGGAGTCATTCAACCCTCCTTTTAAAATTGATTTTTAATTGTTTTCTTTTGCTGATATTCTATCTAAAGTGATATTTTCTTGTCAATCTTTTGTAAGCGTTAAAAAGCCTAGATGTTGTAATATTTATTCTTAATTATTGCTAATTTTTGGAAGAAATGATAATTTTGAAAATGTCAAATGCCAAAATCCAAATAACAAAAACAAATTTAACTAAGGAGGTGGTAATAGTGAATAAAAAAGATTTTAAAAAGATACTTTTTCCTATAGGGCTGATTTTATTCTTCACATTATACATTTCTAATACAGCTTATTCTCAGGAAAAAATTACAAAATTAAAAAATGTTATTGAAAACATTATAAAGCCTGTAAAAGGTGAAATAGGAGTTGCCATAAAACATTTAGAGTCTGGGGAAGAACTTTATATTAATGGAGACGAATTTTTTCCTATGGCAAGTGTTTTTAAAATTCCTATTTTAATTGAAGTTATGGCTCAAGTAAGAGAAGGCAAAATGTCCCTTGAAGACGAATATAGTGTGAGACCATTTGATCAACATTTGGGAAGTGGAATACTTTCTGATCTAAAAGCACCAGGAATAAAATTATCTCTTGAAAATTTAATTAATTTAATGATGATAATTAGCGATAATTCTGCAACAGATATTCTCCTTTCTAAGGTCGGAATTGAGCAGATTAATCAGAGATTAAGACAATATGGGATAAAAAATATTATAATAAGTCGCTCGTGCCAGCATCTTATTCTTAATTATCTTGGACTTGATTATGAAAAATATAAAGATTTAAGCCCTCAAGAGTTCTATGAATTTTATCGAAGAGAGAAAGAGAAAAATCCTAGAATTTTCGAGGAAGCAAGAGAAAAATTCAGTTTGGAAATGAAAGATGTGGCAACTCCAAGAGCAATGAATACTCTTTTAGAAAAAATTTTTCGACATGAAATTCTGGATGAAGAAAGTTGCAACTTTATAATTTCTATTATGTTAAAATGCCAAACAGGGGAAAGAAGAATTAAGGGAAAATTACCATCTGGAACAAAGGTTGCTCATAAAACAGGAACAATTGGTGGGACAATTAATGATAGTGGAATAATTTATCTTCCTGATAATTTGGGGCATATAGCCATTACGATTTTTTCAAAAAATACCAAAGATGGAGTTAAAAGTATTGAAGATATTATTGCTGAAATTGCTGAAGCAGCCTATTTCTACTTTTATTTTACTCTTTAAATTTAATCAACTTCCAATCTGAGTTTCGTCCTCTCGAATTTTAGGAGCCATTGTAAAACCTGTAAAACCATATATTGCCAAAATTATCACTGCTGCATAATTCATAATTGCCCAGGGCAGATATTCAAATGTTTGAACTCCAATAGTTCCAGTAATGTAAACTCCTGCCATACTCCATGGTATTAGAGGAACTATAATTGCTCCTGATTCTTCAATTATACGGGATAAATTTTTAGCTGCTAATCCCTTTTTCTTATAAATCGGTGAGAGTAATTCTCCTGGTATAATCATTGAAAGGTAAGAACTACCTGTTACAGTTGCTGTTACAAGTGATGAACCTATTGTTGTAAGAACAATACTCCAAGTTTTTTGGGCAAATTTCATTACCCTATCGAGAATGACAGAAAGCAAACCTGTTGTTTGCATAATTCCTCCGAAACTGAATGCAGTAAAAGCAACCAACTGAGTCTCCATCATACTCATCAGTCCTCCTCTTGAGATTAGGCTATCTACTTCTGGAACTCCTGTATTTGCTTTATATCCAGTATTAATTGCATTCGCAATTTCTGTAAGAGAAGCCTTTTGAAAAATTACTGCTAATACACAAGCTACCAATGAAGAAAGTAGCATCCCAGGAATTGTGGGTTTTTTAGTAAAAGCATAATAGAAAACAATAATCATAGGTAAAAGAAGAATAATATTGAAATTGAAATTTTCTTTAAGAGTGCTCATTATTAAAATCATTTTTTCAGATTCAACAGCTTTGGCTTCATATCCTAGCCCTATTAAATAATAAATGAATAATCCAATAAGCCATGCAGGAGTAGCAGACCACATCATATGTTTAATATGGTCAAAAAGATTAGTTCCAGCTGCAATAGGTGCTAAATTTGCAACATCAGAAAAAGGAGACATTTTATCACCAAAATAAGCACCTGCCACAATAGCTCCAGCTGCAGGCCCAATTGGAATCCCAAGTCCCATTGCTATTCCTATGAAAGCAACCCCTAAAGTTCCAATTGTTCCCCATGATGTTCCAGTTGCAAGGGAAGTTATACTACATACAAAACAAGCAGTTAATAGAAAATATTTCGGCGAAATAAGTTTTAATCCATAATAAATCACCATTGGAATAGTTCCGCATGCAATCCATGTTCCAATGAGGATTCCAACACAAAGCATAATTAAAATAGCAGGCATTGCTTTACGAATACTATCTACTATTCCTTTTTCCATTTCTCGCCATGAAAATTTTAAATAAAGCCCTATACCTCCTGTTATAAAAGCTGCAGTAACTAGTAGTACCTGTGCTCTAATATGATAAATTCCATAACCGACCCCTAAAAGAACTCCCATAATAATTAAAGGAGTTAGAGCAATTGCTAAATTTGGTTTTCTTTTTTCCCTTTTTTCTTCTCCCATAGTTTTCCTCCTTTAATTTTCAAAAGTTCCCTTTACTAATATTTTTTTATTTGCAATCATTCTCTTTCCTCGAGCAAAAACATCAGTAATTTCTAAATTCTCATCAATTAGAACAATATCAGCATCATTACCCTCCTTTATTTCTCCTTTACCCTGAAGTTTAAGGAAACGAGCAGGATTTGCTGAAAAGATTTTTACTGCTTGAAAAAGTTCAAGAATCTCTTCTTTAACTAAAGTTTGAAATCCTCTTCTTAAAGTTTCTTGTGTTGCAATAGTTAATCCTACAAGATTTCCTTTTTCATCAAAGCGCGGCATGCTTCCATTACTATCTGAACTTACTGTAATTCTCTCGACTGGAATATTATTTTCCAAGCAATATTTAATTGCTTCTTTTGTGGATAATACTGATGATCCTTTAGGCGGCTCCTCCTCTGCTGTTATATCAATATGACCACCCATTTTAGCAAACTGAATAGCGTGTTCAAGAAGAGATGGATTTCTATTTACATGTGTTGGAAATACTTGTGTAACGGGAATCTCTGTTTCTTTTATCAGACGAAAAAGATAATCAAGGCGCTTCTTACCGTCTCCTATGTGAAGATGAAGAACTCCTGCCTTTCCTCCCAGCATTCCACCTACTCTACATTCAGCTGCGAGCTGTGCTATTTGTTCATAAGTAGGTTGAGAAGAGCGATGATCAGAAATAGCAATTTCACCTGCTCCAATTACTTTCTCAATAAGAACTAAATCAGAGCAAATACTTCCTGTAATTGTTTTTACAGGTAATTGATATGAACCTGTATAAATGAAGGTAGTAATTCCTTCTTTTTCCAGAGCATGAGCTTTAGCTAATAATGATTCCATATGACGGGTAATGCCGTCTGTACCCAGACATCCCACTATTGTTGTTACTCCATTTTTTATAATTTGTGAGAGTGTAATTTCTGGAGCGCGTGTAGCTGGTCCTCCTTCGCCACCTCCTCCAATAAGATGAACATGTACATCTATAAAGCCTGGAATTATCTTCTTTCCTTCAGCATTAATTTTATGTATGCGCACACCATTAATTTTTATACTATGATGTTCTTCAATTGCAATAATCTTCTCACCAGCAATTAGAATATCCTTTACTCCCAAATAATATGGTGAAAAAATCTCGCCTCCTGAAATGAGAGTTAACATATTTGCCTCCATAATAATTAATTTCATTTAAATTACATATCATTGCCATAATTACAAAGCAAGGATTTTATCTGAATTTCTTGCTCTTCATTTTAATTTTTGATATTAAAAGAAGGTAATTTATGATTTGTTTTTTCAGTTTAATAATAGGGTATTTAATTGGCTCTATTTCTCCTTCCTATATACTTGGGAAATTAATCAAAAAAATTGACATTCGAGAATATGGAGATAAAAACGCAGGAACAGTTAATGCTTATAAAGTCTTGGGTCTGATTCCAGCATTTTTCACAGCACTTATTGATGTCAGTAAAGGTCTGTTGTCAATGCTTATTGCCAGAAAATTAGGTGCAACCCCCATATGTTATAGTCTTGCTGGTCTTAGTGCCATAATTGGACATGTTTTTCCATTTTATTTAAAATTTAGAGGAGGCCAAGGAGTAGCTACTGCAGTTGGTATGCTTCTTTATTATTTATTTTTTATTTTAAAAAATGGCTGGTTAAGTCTAAATAACTTTTTTATTTTAATTATTGTGGTTCTCTCTTTCTCATACATAACCAAAAAAGGTGAAATGGTCGGTTTAGTGGTTTTGCCCTTATTCGGAATTTTTATATTTTTAAATTCTCCTTTAAATCGAATAACAATTTTTACAGGAATAATTATTGCTTATATAATTTATATAAATCTTTCTAATCTTTTAAAAACAAATTTTCTTAAATTAAATTTAAGTTATGACTCAGCGAGGCACATTATTCTATGGCGTTTATTTTTAAGACCTGCAGCTGTATTATTAGTTTACTTTTATTTAACTTACGAGAAAAAGAATGCTTTATATCTTGTAGGTAGTATCACTTTATTCTTTTTATTAATTGATTTAATAAGGCTTATTTATAGAGAATTTAATATTCTTTTATTTAAAACCAAGGAAATTTTAAAAAGTAAAGAGTATAAAAAATTTTCCTCAATAACTCTATTCTTAACTGCCTGTTTTCTTTCATTTCTCCTTTTTGAGAGGAGTATTGCTTCTATGGCTGTAATTTTCATAATATTTGGTGACTTTTTCAGTAAATACTTTGGGATGAGATTTGGAAGAAACAAAATCTTTGATAAAACTTTCGAAGGCAGCCTTGCCTTTTTTAATGCCTGTTTAGCAGGCGGATTCGTACTTCTTCATTATATTGATTTATCTTTTCCTATATTTTTATGTGGAGCCTTAATTGGAACTATAGTAGAGATTCTTCCTCTTGGTGTCGATGATAATTTCAGTGTCTCAATAGTAAGTGGCTCATTCATGTACCTTTTAAAGAGTTTTTTGGGCTAATTTATTGTCTTCTCTCAAAATTTTTGCTAATAATAAAGTAGCATTAATGATTAAGTTTAAATGAAGACAATAATTCTAACAGGAATTTTAATCATAGGGGGATATCTTTTAGGTGCTATACCTTTTTCTTATTTAGCAGGTTATTTGTTTAAAAGAATTGATTTAAGAAAAGTAGGCTCAAAAAATGTAGGAGGAGCAAATGTTTTTTTACAAGCAGGCCCAATTCCTGGAATAATTGCAATAATTTTAGATTTAATAAAAGGATTACCATTTGTTATTTTCGCTAAAAACTTGAAATTACCCTCAATTTCACTATTTTTAATTGCTGCTTCAGCAGTTGCGGGTCATAATTGGTCCATTTATCTTAGATTTGCTGGTGGCCAGGGCTTGGGAACAAGTTCAGGTCTTCTTTTTTATTTTTTGCCAAAAGAATTTTTAATATCTGCTACTATAGGGATTATAATTGGATTTACAAGCCCCTTATTAAAAATGAAAGGATGGTTTTCATCAAAAATTCACTGTGGGGCACTTGTAGCAATTCCTTTAATTTTAATTCTTTCTCTGTTTTTTCCTAATCCATTCTATATGAAATTATGTCCTTTTTTCATTGTATTTCCAATAGGAATAAAACAACTACAATTAATTATTAAAAGAATTTGAGGAAAAAATGAATATGCAACAGACAGAGATTTCTCCATACTTATTTAAAGAAATGTTAATTGCTGCCTATCAGTTATTAGAAGCTGAAAAAGAATATATAAATTCATTAAATGTATTTCCAGTTCCTGATGGAGACACTGGAACAAATATGACTTTAACAATGAAAGCAGCTGTGGAAGCATTGGATAAATATCCTTGCTCTAATCTTTCGGAATTATCAGAATTAGTTGCTAATCAATGTCTTTTAGGAGCAAGGGGTAATTCTGGAATGATATTAGCTAATTTCTTTAAAGGATTTGCTCAGAGTTTAAAATTCATAGATAAATTAGATATTAATAGCTTGGCCAAGGCTATTATTGAAGGAACACAAACTGCTTATCAGGCAGTCAGAAATCCTGTTGAAGGAACAATTCTTACTGTAATGAATGCAGTTGCAAAAAAGGTAAAAGAATTTTCTCCAAAAGAGAGTTTGACTTCATTTTTTGAAAAAATATTAGAAACTGCCATACAGGTTCAGAAAAAAACTCCTGAATTATTACCACAGTTAAAAAGAGCAGGAGTAGTAGATGCTGGTGCACAAGGTTTTGTGGACATATTAAAGGCTTTTACATTTGTTGTTAAAGGGAAAAAAATAGAGTTTTCTAAAAAGAAAAGAGTTCCAAAAATCAACTCAATATGGAGTGAACCTCCAGATTACAATTTTTCTCTTGAATTTTTTATTGAAGGAGACTTCCTCTTACCAGAAGAAATTAGCTCTACATTAGCAAATTATGGCAATTCTCTTGTAGTGACGAAGATAAAAAATAGAGTAAGAGTTCATATTCATACTAATTCTCCTGAACAGATAAAAAAAGTATCCTCGTCCTTCGGGAAGCTTATTCTTGTTTGCGAGGATGACATGTTGGCTCAGCAAAAAGCATTTCTTGAACAAAGTAAAATAGGAATAATAGCAATTTCTCCTGGAGAAGGTTTTACTGAAATTTTCTTCGAAAATAATGCTGATGCTGTAATTACTTTTTCTAAATCAAAACCCTCTGTGAAGGAATTAGTTGAAACATGTGAGAAAATAAATTCTAATTCAATTATTCTTCTTCCCAATGATTCAGACATTATACCGACAGCAATTGAAGCAGCGCGTTTATCATCAAAAAAAGTTGAAGTGCTCCCAACAAAAACACTTCCAGAGGGGATATCTGCTTTGCTCTGTTTTGACAGAGAAACTTCTCTATCTGAAAATTTAAATTTAATGAAAGAAACTCTTTCTCAAGTTAAAAGTGGAAGAATTGCACGTGCCATTCGCTGGAGTAGATTTTCAAATCTTTCTATTAAAAAAGGAGATTATATTGGAATTTATAATAATCAAATTCAAGTTAAAGGAAAAAATTTAGAAGAAGTTCTTATAAAACTTCTTTCAAAAATGGTATCTCCAGAAAATGAGGTAATTATAATTTATAGAGGTAAAGGTGTGAAGGAGAAAAAAGTGAAAGAATTAAATAAATCTTTAAAATTAATATTTCCAGATAAAGAAATTCAGTGGTACTATGGAGGTCAGCTTTTTTATCATTTTATTATAGGAGTTTTTTAATGAATAAGGTTAAAATTATAGTGGATTCAATCTCAACCATCCCATGGGAAACGGCAAAAAAATTAGGAATAGAATTAGTTCCATATTATGTAAATTTTGAGGATGAAAGTATAAAAGAAGGTCCAGATTTTGATTTAAAAGTTTTTTATCAGAAATTAAGAAAAACTAAAACTTGGCCTACAACTTCCCATCCAACTTTTCAGGATATAGAGGAAATATTCTCTCGTATGAGTAAAGTAACAAAAGAAGTTATTTATCTTGTTGTTTCACCGAAATGGACACAAACATATAATATTGCGTATCAGGTCAGAAAAAAATTTAAGGAAATGAGAATTGAATTATGTGATACTGGAAGTGCTCTCGGAAAACTGGGATTGATAGCTCTTGAAGCTAATAAAATGGCTCAACAAGGTAAATCTATAGATGAGATAATAGAGCATATTTTTAATTTGAATAGAAGAAGCGAATTATTTATAGTTCTAAATACTTTAAAATATTTAGCTAAGGGAGGAAGAATTGGAAAAGCAAAAGCCTTATTGAGTTCAACTCTTCCTATTAAACCAATAATTACAACTAAGGATGGAGTTGCACTCCCTGCTGGAAAGGCTCTATCTCACAAACAAGCTTTAAGTTGGATAATAAACCGAATAAAGTCTGATTTGGAAAAATTTAAGGCAAACAAAATAAAGTGTTTTATTGAAGACGTGGACAATAAAGAAATGGCAAGTCTTTTAAAATCAAAAGTAAAGGAAAATTTTGAATGTGAGGAAATATGGGAAGTTGAAATGTCTCCTTTAATAGGTACTCATACAGGGCCTGGAACTTGGGGAATTTCATATCTTGTTTTATAATAAGTGTTCATAATAAATAAATTTTATTTATCAAGGAGGTCATAATGGCAATTAAAGTTGGAATTAATGGTTTTGGAAGAATAGGTCGTAATTTATTTAGGGCATGTTTACATGACTCAGAAATTGAATTTATAGCTGTTAATGATATTACAAATGCTAAAACCCTTGCTCATCTTCTTAAATATGACTCAGTAATGGGAATTTTAAATGCTGATATTAGAGCAAATGAAAAGTCAATTATAGTGAATAACAAGGAAATAAAAGTATTTTGCGAAAAAGATCCAGCTAATTTACCATGGAAGGAATTAGGAATTGAAATAGTAATAGAATCAACAGGATTATTCAGAAAAAGAGAAGATGCGGAGAAACATATAATCTCAGGTGGTGCAAAAAAGGTAATTATTACAGCTCCTGCAACAAATCCTGATGTTACCATTGTTCTTGGTGTTAATGAAGAGATTTATAATCCTGAAACTCATCATATAATTTCCAATGCTTCATGTACAACAAATTGCTTAGCACCAGTGGTTAAAGTTATTAAAGAAGAATTTGGATTTATTAAAGGCTTTATGACAACAGTTCATGCATATACTAATGATCAAAGAATTCTTGATTTACCTCATAAAGATCTCAGACGCGCAAGAGCAGCTGCAATTTCTATGATACCAACTACTACAGGAGCAGCAAAAGCAGTTGGATTAGTTATACCTGAATTAAAGGGAAAAATTGATGGAATAGCAATAAGAGTGCCAACTCCAAATATATCTCTTGTTGATTTAATTGCATTAGTTGAAAAGAAAGTTACAAGAGAAGAAGTAAATGAAGCTTTTAAAAAAGCATCAGAAGGAAAATTGAAAGGTATTTTAGATTATACCAATGAAGAACTTGTTTCAGTTGATTATCTTGCAAATCCTCATTCAGCAATTGTGGATGGACCATTCACAAGAGTTACAGATGACAATTTAATAAAGGTTTTGGCATGGTATGACAATGAATGGGGATATTCTTGTCGTGTTAGAGACTTAATTAAATTCATAAAGGAAAGGGAAAAATGAATAAATTAATTGTACGGGATTTAAATGTTAAAGGAAAAAGGGTTTTTGTAAGAGTTGATTTTAATGTGCCTCTGAATGAAAAAGGAGAAATTACAGATATCACCAGAATAAAGGCAACACTCCCGACTCTCACTTATCTCATTTTTAATGGCGCTAAATTAATAATTACTTCTCATCTTGGACGTCCAAAAGGAAAATTCAAGCCTGAACTAAGTCTAAAACCTGTGCAGAAAAAATTATCAGAGTTTTTGGGAAAAGAAGTAGTTTTAGCTCCTGAGGTTGTAGGAGACGAAGTTGAAAAATTGAAAAATTCTTTAAAAGAAGGGGAAATACTTCTTCTTGAAAATGTGAGATTCCATCCTGGCGAAACAGAATATGATGATAATTTTGCGAGGGAATTAGCAAAAGGAATTGATATATATGTTAATGATGCTTTCGGTGCCTGTCATCGTGCACATGCCTCAGTAGTAGGAATAACAAAATTCATTCCAATTAAAGCTGCTGGTTTCTTATTAGAAAAAGAAATTAAATATTTGGGAAAGGTACTCTATGCTCAAGAGAAACCTTTTACTTTAATACTTGGAGGGGCTAAGGTCTCAGATAAAATTCCTGTAATTCTGAACATGATTGATAAGGTTGATCATCTTCTAATTGGTGGAGCAATGGCATTTACTTTCTTAAAAGCTATGGGAAAGGATGTAGGAAAATCCATTATTGATGAAGAGAAATTAAAAACCGCTGGAGAAATAATAAAAGAAGTTGAGAGAAGAAATATTGATTTTCATTTGCCTAAGGACTTTCTTGCTGCAGAGAAAATTGAAAAAGGAGTAACTGCAAAAATAATTAAGGATGAACCTATTCCTGAAAACCATATGGGATTAGATATTGGTTCAGAAACAATTGAAGTTTATTCCAAAATAATTTCTAAATCTAAAATGATATTCTGGAATGGTCCTATGGGAGTCTTTGAAATTGATGAATTTTCAAAGGGGACGATTTCAATTGCTCAGGCTGTTGCCTATTCAAAAGCTATAAGTATTGTTGGAGGAGGAGATTCAGTAGCTGCTCTTGAAAAAGCTGGTGTTAAAGATAAAATTACTCATGTTTCAACAGGAGGTGGAGCTTCTCTTGAATTTTTAGCAAAGGGAACTTTGCCAGGTGTAGAGGTATTGGATGAGGTGAAATAAAATGAAAAAGCCATTTATTGCAGGGAACTGGAAAATGAATAAATCCATCCATGAAGCTGTAGAATTAGTTACTAAGTTGAAGGAATTGGTAGAAGAAGAAAAGGGTGAAGTAGTTGTTATTCCTCCTTTTACTGCTCTTTCAGAAGTAAAGAAAATTATTTCTGGAAGTAAAATTAAACTTGGTGCTCAAAACTTATATTGGGAAGAAAAAGGTGCATATACTGGAGAAATTTCTCCTTTAATGTTAAAAGATATTAGCTGCGAGTATGTAATTATTGGCCATTCAGAAAGGAGAGAACATTTTCATGAAACGAATCAAACAATAAATTTGAAAATTAAAGCTGCTCTAAAAAATTCTCTTAGACCAATTTTCTGTATTGGAGAAAAACTCGAGGAGAGGGAAAAAGGGGATACTATTAAAATAATTAATGAACAAATGGAAAAAGGTTTATATGAAATTAATGAGAATGAAATTAAAAATATAATAATTGCCTATGAGCCTGTCTGGGCAATTGGAACTGGTAGGACTGCAACTCCTGAACAGGCCCAGGAGGTTCATTCATTCATACGAGAGAAATTGAAAAAAAATTATGGAAATGAAATTGCTTCTTATGCTATAATTCTTTACGGTGGATCTGTGAAAGCGGATAACACATACTCATTAATTAAACAAAAAGATATTGACGGAGCATTAGTAGGAGGGGCTTCCCTTGAAGCAGGATCTTTTGGTAAAATAATAAAGGAAGCACAGCGAGCTTTCAGGGATAAAAGATAAAACACAGTAGGAGGAAAGGTTGGCTACATTATTAACAATAATTCATATAATTATTTGTATAATCTTGATTTTAGCAGTTTTACTTCAATCTGGAAAAGCTGCTGATTTAGCAAGCGCTTTTGGAGGAGCAGGAAGTCAAGCAGTTTTTGGACCTCGAGGAGCGGCAACTTTATTGTCAAAGGTTACTACTACTTGTGCAATATTGTTTATGATAACTTCACTTTGTTTATGGATATTTTCAGGCAAAGGCGGAAAATCAGTTGTAAAGGGACTTGAAACAGAAAAAGCAAAAGCAGAACAGACTGAGGTTCAAAAACAGACACAGGAGAAGGAGAAAAAAGAAACGGAAACTCAAAAAAAGCAAAAATCAGAAAATTATCCTTTTTGATTCTTGGTGCCGAAGTGGTGGAATTGGTAGACACGCTAGCTTGAGGGGCTAGTGAGCGTATTTTGCTCGTAGGGGTTCGAGTCCCCTCTTCGGCACCATTTTTTTCTTTCCTTTCTATAAATTTCTTAAAATAAAAAATATACCATGTATAAGATAAATAAAATTTTGGTATGTAGATTCCAGAGTTAATGGTAAGAGGATAAGATGATTCAGTTCATATTTCAAAGCAAAGAACAGAATTAACTTTACTTTTTGATACTTAGAATGAAAAAATTTAGAAAGAATAGCTGAATTGGCAAATTGAGATGCAAGGATTACAATTCAAACATTAAAGAGCGTAGCTTATAGTAATTGAGATGAATCTATTTGCCCAAAATCGCTTTTGCTGGAATTATTATGCCTACGATAAGTAAAACTAGACCGGCTATACCCATTGGTATGCCAACCCAATCTTTTGCAAGAATACTAAATATCAATGAATTTACCCAACCTATAAATGAGCTAAATAAGATGCAATACCAAGCCCATTTCTCACCTCGCCTAAATGGTATTAAAACAATAAAAAATCCAGCAATTATGACTGAAAGTGCAAATCCTCCAGCTAATCTTGCAGTAGCTCTATGATGATCCGCTAATTTTGGACTTGAAACAATAAAATCAGCCCAAGATTCTCCGGTATATCCGTAAAATACTCGTACTGCAAAAATATCAGGGCTAATTATACCAACTAGACTATAAGTCAATGCATAGACCAACATAATTAAAAGAATTATTGTGGCAATTTTAATTGATCTTTTTTCTTCCATCCTTTTATTCCTCCGTTATTGAATTGATCTAACTTCTAAGCTATTTACCACGAATGTACCATATTTTCAATTTTTCTCAAAGTTATTTTTTGCTTGCATTAATTTTATCAAAAGCAAAACACGCTTCATACATATAAAATCTATTTTAAATTTCAAGATCCATTAAAATGATTAGAATGTTTCCAAAAATCCGAAACTTCAGACTTAAAGAAATATTAAAAGTAATTATACGCCAAAAATGAAGAGATAGTGTCTAAGACGGTGGAATATAAAAAAACAAACCCAAAAAAGCCGGCTTCAAGCAATTAATGGAAATCCTAAACATGTCTGATTTCTCATTTTCCCATGAGGCAGAGAAGAATTTAAAATTGTATCCTCTATATGAAGCAATAGGAATGTGACTTGATTCAAGACAATATATCGATAAAGAGACTTTCTTTGTTTCGACCTCCCTCGGTTACCAGAAAATGAAGATGAGGATGAAAGTCTATTTGCTTTCCGAAAATGTGTATGCCTGTAATAACTTCAGGTGTAAGCTCTTTGTCCATTACTGCTCTAAAATATTCTATAGCACTGCTTCGGAAGTAAATCAATTATGTCTCTATATTCTGCCTATTGAGTGCTTTATCAAGAGGTATTCTAGCGATCTCTGAAAAATTACTAAATTAGTTAGCGCACTCTCGGATACCTATAAAAGCTATCTCTTATGGCGTCTCTTTCAGCGAAGCACCCCGCTCAATCCAATTTCATTTGTCCGAGGATGGAGAGAATCTATGGTGACTCTACCCCAATTGGTGTTAAATCGAGTATTTACCAGATTAATCACTCGACTTTGCAGCATACCATTAATCATTCGAGTAATATCATCTTTTCTTCCCAAAACGTCAAGAATCCAATCAATCCTAAGGTCACTTCTATCACGCCAATCTCTGATACTTGCATTAGCCAATCCAAGAGACGGTGGACTTCCTTGAATCACTAAGTTAGCTTGAACATCATAGATTCTAATTCCATGCCAATGGCTATCAGGACCAATAACATCAATTTTATAAAAATCCATCCAAATTTCAGATGCAAAAAATCTGGCATTCGACCTTATCTGGAATCCTTGCAATCTATCCACTTTGAATTTTTTGAGATCCCACTCAACTGGGTCAAGAACTCCACCTCCACTAAACTGGTATTGTTGGGGGATGTTATACTCTTGACCTAGAACTATAATTCTCCTTATCATATTCCGCAAATCCTGATTTGAAATGAAAATTATAAATTGCTTTCTCGAAGGAATGTAGTTTCTCACCCGATTTAAATTCTCTTTAACTAGCCCTCTTCTAGGGTCAAGGCCGATACTCACTATACCTTCAGGGGTAATTCCAATATGCACAATTGGGTTTTGACCTACAAGAAAAGAGAAGTTGTTTTCGAGCAAACGGACGAGTAGAGGTTTTAAAGTAGATGGATTGAGGTTTCGAGTAATGTCTGGAGAAAGTTTTAATTAGGCAAAAACTCTATAACCATCCCTCGTTGTTCGAGGAGTTGGTGGATGAGTAGGATATGGAGGATATGTTATTTTGATGGTACCACGAGCTCTGCCCCGTCTACTGAAATTGACAATCGATACTTTCCATCTGGTTCTTCTCGAAAGGTCCTCTTCTGTAACATTATAAGTTATTACTAAGGGGCTTGTACCATCTCGGCGGGCATAGTAAGCATCTGGATTTGGTAAGTGCGGGCGTCTAGGACCGTTTAAGATCAACGCTAAGCGGGGTGAAGTTCTCATTGGTAATGGTGATATCCACTGTGCCACCACTCTAATCGTCCCAGTTGTGGTGACGTTAAACTCAAACACATCCCGATCTCCAAAGGAAGAACTTACCGAAAACGAATGGAACCTAACAAGTGCATAAGCCGTACCAATAACGACCAGAACCAAAGCTATACAACTGATCAAAAGATAAGTTTTAAATTTTAACATGGTGGAACCCTCCTTATTCTCTTAACTTTTAGGGAAAAATTCTTCGTATTCTTAATATATTGAGATAAAAAATTGCCGATAGAATTTATAGAGCGTTAAGTTAAGTGTGCCTAAATTCAACAAAACACTTTGATATCGTCTATCTTTTTTAACAATTATCCATCAAAAAACGGATAAACTGGAAAGCAAGTAGAAAGAAATTTTTCATCAATATGAATTTGGGGAGAAAGTTCAGTTAGTGATTAAAAAAGTTCGCTATTTGTGAAAGTTTTGTAAAAAGTTCTTTACTAAAGTTCTTTTTTAAACATTCTCTCATTAGGCTTGTAATCAAGAATTTTCTTTGATAAAATTTAAAAAACAAAGGAGCAAAGAAGAGGAAAAATGGCTAAAAAAATTAAAATTGCTTTGGTCTCAATTTTGGTAAGTGTTTTTCTTTTCCAAAACTGTGCAACAATTATGCGAGGAACCTCTCAAAAAATACCTGTTACGAGCTCTCCTCAAGGTGCAAAAATTACAGTTGATGGAAAAGAGGCAGGGTATACACCATTGACTTTAGAATTAAAGAGGAGAGAAAAAACTCACATTATTGTTATAGAAAAAGAAGGTTATAATCCTTTTGAAATTAGAATAACACGAGAAAGCTCACCATGGGGATCAATTGTAGGGAACTACATCGTGAGTTTTATTCTAAGTGTCGCCGTCTTATCACCTTTTGCTCCAGAACCTTATGAGTGGGATACTATGAATTGGGCCCCATATGTAGTTCTTGCGGCATGGGGAGCATTAATAATATTTGACCATGTATCAGGTGGAGCTTATGTGCTATCACCTGAGCACCTTCTGATAACGCTTTCAAAAATAGAAGATAAATCCAGTTACAATTCAATAAGCATAGATGCTGAGCATTTTCAAAATATTAAATGGATTAAAATTAAATGTGCTGATTCTAAAGAAAAAGAGATTATTATATTAAAAGATTAGAACAAAGCTTTGGAGACCAGTCTGCAATTTACAATTTATGTGTTACAAATTAGAGGTGCTTTTTAAACACTTCTTTCAGCTTTTGGATTTTTTTCTTTTACCCAAATCTCTCTTTTACTTAAAACTTGCTATCTGAAGTTTTATAATTCAATTTGATAATTGAGCAGTGCAGGTGATGTAGGTGCGATTTCTGGCTGTCGCAAGGAGAAAAGATATAAAAAGAGGATTGGGTTAAGGCCGAGAGGCCGCAAATCCCCTTGCTTCTATAACTCCTTAGAAAAGATTAAAAAAGAGGCTCTGCTTAAGAAAAGTACTTTCTTTTATAATTTTCAGACAGTTTAATACAGACAATATAAATAATTGGAATAATACATTACTCTTTTTTCTGGAAATTGTTGATTTTTTCATTAAGTTGCTGGCTTTATGTGTGTTACAAAAAAGCTAAGTTTTTCTTCCATAGGGATTTTGAGTCCCGTGTGTCTAATAATTCTGCAAACTTGTTATCATGATTTGTAATCATTTCAAACCAAAAATACAAAAAAAAATCGCTTTTTCATTGAATTATAAAATCAAATGTATTAAAGTCCCCTCTTCCGCATCATTTCTTAATAAATTTTAAAAAGATTTATGTTCTGTCCTTTTAATAATATCATTCTGAAGTTCAATTCCTAAATCTACAAAATAATCACTATATCCAGCAACTCTTACTATTAAATCTCTATACTTTTCAGGATGTTTCTGAGCATCCCTAAGCATCTCAGCAGTCACAACATTGAATTGGATATGATGGCCATCCAATTTAAAATAAGTTCGAATTAAATATGCTAATTTATTTATTCCTTCATCATTCTCCAAAAGGTGAGGAGTAAACTTTTGATTTAATAAAGTTCCACCAGTTCGAACATGATCAATTTTAGCTACTGATTTTATTACTGCTGTCGGACCTTTTCTATCAGCTCCTTGAACAGGTGAAACTCCTTCTGAGAGAGGTTCACCACTTTTCCTTCCATCAGGTGTAGCTCCTGTAACTTTACCAAAATAAATATGAACAGTTGTTGGTAAAAGGTTTATTCTATGTGTTCCACCCTTTGTATTTGGTCTTCCGTCCACTGTTTTAAAGTAAGTTTCAAAAACTTTCCTCATTATATCATCTGCATAATCATCATCGTTTCCATATTTAGGAGTTTTATTTAAAAGGCTTATACGAAATTTCTCGTATTCTTCAAAATTATTCTTAAGTGCCTTTAACATTTCATTCATTGTTATATTCTTTTTATCAAAAACATGATATTTTATAGCAGTTAATGAATCTGTTACAGTTCCCAATCCCACTCCCTGTATATATGAAGTGTTGTAGCGTGCACCACCATTATGGTAATCCTTGCCCTTTGCTATACAATCATCAATTAGAATTGAAAGGAAGGGGGCAGGAATATATTCTGCATATAATCTTTCAATTATATTATTTCCTCTAATTTTAATATCAATAAAATATTTCATCTGTTTTTGAAAAGCCTCAAATAGCTCGCCAAAAGTCTTAAAAGAAGAAGAATTCTCAGTTTCAAGCCCTATTTTCTTTCCTGTTCGAGGATCCAGCCCATTATTCAAAGTTATTTCAAGTATTTTTGGAAAATTTAAATAACCAGTTAAGATATAACTTTCTTTTCCAAAAGCACCAGCTTCAACACATCCACTTGCTCCTCCATTTCTTGCATCTTCAATGGATTTTCCCTGTCTTACAAGTTCCAGAATTATAGCATCTGTATTAAAGATAGATGGCTGTCCAAATCCTGTTTTTACAATTTCCAGTGCTTTTTTAAGGAAACTATCAGGGTTCTTCTTACTTATCTGAACCATTGAACTTGGTTGGACTATTCTCATTTCTTTTATTACATCAAGAATGAGATAGGAAAGTTCATTTACTGCATCAGAACCGTCCTCTTTAACACCTCCTAAATTTATAAGAGCAAAATCTGTATATGTACTACTTTCTTCTGCAGTAACACCTACCTTAGGTGGTGCAGGTTGATTATTAAATTTAACCCAAAATGCTTCTAAAAGTTCTTTTGCCTTCTTTGAAGTCAATGTTCCTTGTTCAAGTCCTTTTTTATAAAATGGATAGAGATGCTGGTCGAGTCTTCCTGGATTAAAGGAATCCCATCCATTGAGTTCTATTATTACACCCAAATGAACAAACCAATAATATTGCAATGCTTCCCAGAAATCACGAGGTGGATGAGCTGGAACATGGGAACAAATTTCCGCCATTCTTTCTAACTCCTTCTGTCTTTCAGGATTCCTTTCTTCCTTTACCAGTTCTCTTAATTTCTCAGCATGTCTTTGTGCATATTTTATTAAAGCATCTGCTGCAATTTCCATTGCCCTAAGTTCTTCAAGTTTTTCATAAGCTTCTGGATCATTTAAAAAATCAAGCTTTTCTATACTTCTTTTAATATCTTTTTTGAAATCAAGAAAGCCTTTTTTGTAAATTTTATCATCTAAAACAGTATGACCTGGCGCCCTTTGTTCCAGGAATTCAGTAAAAACTCCAGCTTCAAAGGCAGATTTCCATTCTGAAGACATTTTATCGAATATCCTGTCCCGAATTGATTTTCCTTTCCAAAAAGGGATAATTTCCTTTTTATAAATTTCTATTGTTTTCTCATTAACTTTATAAGGCATTTTTTTTCTTGAATTTAAAACTTCGAGATCTTCAATGCTGTGACAGCAAATTTCAGGATAGGTAGGAGTTGCTTTTGGAGCAGGTCCACGCTCTCCAACTATAAGTTCTCCTTCATTTATGCAAATTTTTTTATTTTCAAGAATATATTTAAAAGCAAGAGCTCTTCTAATAGGAGCAGATACCCTATTTGCTATATCACTTTTATAAAATTCAGTTATTAGGATAGCCCTTTCAGGTGTAATATATGGTCTTATATTTATGCTCTGTTCCCTTAGTTTTGCAATTCTCTCGTTCATCTCATTAACCTCCTATTTTCACTTTAAAACCATAATTTTCCAAAATTTCTTTTATTTTTTTTGTTTTTTCGCTTGATAGCGATTCTGCATTTCTCATTTTATATTCTCTATTTAATTTTACATATTTTTCACTCCCTGCTTTATGATATGGCAGTATACTTATATTTTTTATGATATGAAGAGAGCAAAGAAAGGAGACAAAATGATTAATATTATTTTCATCATCATTTATTCCAGGAATAATAGGAAAGCGAATCTCAACATTTGCTCCTTTTTTTGCTAAATATTTTAAATTCTCAAGAATAGATTTATTCGACATACCAGTATATTTTTTATGTTTCTCATTATCCATTATTTTTATGTCATATAAGAAAAGGTCAACATAATTACTAATTTCATCTATTACTTTATATGGTGCATAACCACATGTATCTATAGCAGTATGGATATTTCTTTTTTTGCATTCTTTTAAAAGTGCTTTTAAAAAATCTGATTGCAAAAGAGGTTCTCCACCTGAAAAAGTCACTCCTCCATTTGATTCTTCATAAAAAACCCTGTCTTTTTCTATTTCTCTCATTACTTCTTCTACATTCATTTCCTTTCCGATTATTTCAAGAGCTTCATTTGCACAATTTTCTGCACATTTCCCGCATAGATTGCATTTTTCCCTCTTTATAATTATATGTTCATCCCAAAAAAGGGCTTTTTCTGGACAAAGTTCTATACACTCTTTACATTCTCTACATCTATTAACTTTGTAAATTAATTCGGGTTTCGATAATTGTCCTTCTGGGTTATGACACCACCAACATCTTAAATTACATCCTTTAAGGAAGATCGTTGTGCGTATTCCAGGACCATCATGAATGGCATATCTTTTAATATCGAAGATAAGGCCTTTCTTCATCCTCTACTTTAATCCCTTCTATTATTTTCTTTTCTTCAATAATTTTATAGTATTTTCTGATAAATTTTTCTTGAACCTTAAAAGACCAATGAACATCTCGAATAAAATTCGCTGCTTCCTCAAACTTCCCTTCGGAAAGGAATTCCACTATTTTTTGATGCTCATGAATTGAAGCTATTTCCCATTCCTTTACAAATCCTTTCTGCCGGGGAAAATCATAAAGCCTTTTTTTAAGGGTATCTACTGTTTTCTTTAGTAATTTATTACCTGACAGATCTATATATGTATTATGAAATTTAAGATTTCTACTATAATATAAGTCGAAATTATCTTTATCTATTGCTTTCCTCATTTCTCTATTTAGCTTTTCCATTTTTCTTATATCAGATGGTTTTAAATGTTTCACAGCTGAAAGAAGTGCTGTACTCTCAAGAGCACCAATAACTTGATAATAATCTTTTATATCTTGAAGAGTTAGCACATTCACATAAACACCTCTACGAGGCAAAATTGTAACAAATCCTTCCATTTCAAGCTGAATAAGAGCATCTCTTAATGGTGTTTTACTTATTCCTAATTTTTTACTCGTTTCATCCATATTTATTACAGATCCAGGTTTTATTTCACCCTTATGCATTTGTTCCCTTAAATATTCATAAACTTGCTCTTTTAAAGATTTTAAATTTAAAATATTTTTTTCCACTGTATTCCTCCGTTTTATTTTGTTAATTTCAACATCGAATATATCAGACATCAGTTGTTAAGTCAATTTTCGAAATTCTTACATATTTAATATATCAGATATCAGATTAGGAATCAAGAAAATTGGAAAAGCTTCGTGAAATTTAAAACTAAAAAGGCTCCCGGTATGTGCTTCTAATTTTTTAACTCATACTAATATCTGATATATTTGATATTGAAATAACAATAGATGTTGAAGTAAAATGTTTTTTAAACTAAACACTAAAAGGAGGTGTTAATGAAAAAATTATTTTTAATTATAAATATTTTCTTTCTCTCCATTAATCCATTTATTTTTCCTCATACCACTCAAATTAAAAAAGAAAAACCTACTTTTCCAGAAATTAGGCTGAAATCATGGGAATATCATATAATACTTAAGAAAATTTCAATTTTTAAAAATCTCAAGTGGAGACTTATTGGGCCTCAATTTATAGGTGGAAGAATCTCAGATATTGCTGTTCATCCGAAAAATCCTTTTACTATCTATATAGGAGTTGGTGCAGGAAATGTATGGAAAACAGTGAATAATGGAACAACTTGGGAACCAATTTTCGATAATGAAGCTACTTTCGTAATAGGTGATATTAGAATTGCTCCTTCTAATCCTAATATTATTTGAGTTGGAACAGGAGAAGAACTGATGGCAAGGAGTTCATATGCGGAGATTGGCGGATATAAGTCAACTGATGGAGGAAAAACCTGGAAAAATATGGGATTACATGATACTCATCATATTTCCAAAATAGTTATTGACCCTTATAATCCTGAGATTGTGTATGTGGCCGCACTCGGTCACCTCTATACGAGAAACACTGAAAGAAGATTATTTAAAACAACTGATGGAGGGAGAACCTAGAAAAAATTCTTTATATTGGAGATGATGTTGGTGTTGTGGATTTGGTTATGGACCCATCCAATAATCAAACTTTATATGCTGGGATTTGAGAATTCGATAGAAAAACTTGGAATTTTGTAGAAAGTGGAGAAGAAAGTGGAATATACAAGACTACAGATAATGGAAGAACATGGAAAAGATTAACTAATGGATTTCCAGTTGGAAAACATGTTGGAAGAATTGGTTTAGCTATTGCTCCTTCTAATCCTAATATAATTTATGCTTTACTTGATAACCAAGCGCCGAGACCGGAAGAAAGAGAAAAAAGAAAAACATCTGGCATTACAATTCTTCAATTAAAGAAAACGAAAAAAGAAGAATTTCTAAAAATTGATTCAAAAACGCTTGAGAAATTTCTAAGAGAAAATGGTGTTCCTCGTGAATATACTGCTGAAATGGTCAAAGAGATGGTTAGAAAAGAAGAAATAACTCCTGCTTCCCTTGCCCAATACCTCCTTGATTTATGGGCGGATAGAAAACTCCGTGTTACAAATGTTATTGGGGCTGAAGTTTATCATTCAAATGATAAAGGAGAAACATGGAGAAAAGTTAATAAAGATTTTCTTAATATTTTTCATGCTTATAGTTATTCCTTTTGTGATATAAGAGTTTCTCCAGATAATGAAAATGTGATTTATATATTAGGGATTCGTCTTCTTAAGTCAATGGATGGGGGTAAAACATCTAAGCAAATTTGATGGAAAGGGCGTTCATGTTGACTACCATGATTTATGGATTGACCCTAATAATCCTAATAGATTAATTCTCGCCAATGACGGCGGTCTTAATTTTTCCTACGATGGAGGGAAAACCTGGCAGGATATAAAAAATCTCCCAATAGGAGAATTTTATACAGTATCCGTTGACATGAATAAACCATATAATATTTATGGAGGAACACAAGACAATGGGACAGTGTGTAGACCAAGTGACCACCTCGTGGATGAATATGGTATTGATGATCCATAGAAACAAATAGGTGGTGGGGATGGATTTTATGTGTATGTAGATCCTATTGACCCAAACGTAGTTTATTTTGAATATCAATTTGGAAATATTATGAGGAAAAACTTAAAAAATGGAAGTATTAAAAGTATTATGCCTAAAGCAAAAATTGGAGAACCTCCACTAAGATGCAACTGGAATACACCTTTTATTATTTCTCATCACAATCCATTTATTCTCTATTTTAGTGCTAATAAGTTATTTAAATCCTATGATAGGGGTGATCACTGGTGGTCAATAAGTGATGATTTGACAACTAACTTTCAACCGCAAGGCGATGTTCCTTATAGCACAATTACAACAATTTCTGAATCTCCTCTCAGGCCTGGTCTAATTTATGTCGGAACAGACGATGGCAATGTCTGGGTAACAAAAAACGATAATATCACATGGGAGAAAATAGATAGAGGCTTCCAAAAAAATGGGTAAGTAGAATTGAAGCTTCAAGATTCGAAGAGAGAACAGTATATGTCTTATTTATAGGCTATAGAGATGATGATTTTGAAAAATATCTCTATATGTCAACAGATTATGGAAAAACTTGGGAAATTTATTGCTAATAATCTTCCATCTGAACCAATTAATGTTATAAAAGAAGACCCTCAAGATAAGAATATACTTATGTTGGGACTTACCTTGGAATTTATGTCTCAATTGATAGAGGAAAAAGCTGGTTTTCATTATGCAATAATCTCCCCATTATTCCTGTTTATGACCTTGTTATTCATCCAAGGGATAATGAACTTGTTATAGGAACTCATGGAAGGGGTGTTTTTGTTCTCGATGTGGAATGCATTCAAAAATATGTTAAAGAAAGAATAAATGAAAAAGAGGCTCATCTTTTTGAAATTAAACCAGCAAAATTACCACGCAGAAGATACGACAAACTGAAAAACGCATATATTTATTATTTAAATGAGCCGAAAAAGGCTATTGAAATATTTATTAAAGATAACACTGGAAAAATTATGAAAAGACTAAAAGGCACAAATAATAAAGGTATTAATTTAGCTATTTGGGACTTGACTTATGAGGAGAAAACAAGAAGAGTTTTCAATTTCATTAAACCAGGAACATATAAAGTGAAAATTTTAATAGATAAGAAGATTAAATTAAAGGGAGATATCAGTGTTGAATCATCTTCTTAAAAATAAATAAATTTCAAAGAAAGAGGGACTATGGAAGTAGAAAAAATAAAGAGATCATTAAGGGAAAAAGGAATTGATGGATGGTTATTTTACGATTTTCATGATCGGGACCTTATAGCTTATAGAATCCTTAATTTACCCTTAACAAAATTAACAATAAGAAGATGGTTCTACTTCATTCCAGCATCTGGGGAGCCTATAAAATTAGTTCATGTGGTTGAACCAACAAAACTTGATTCTCTCCCAGGGAAAAAAGTGACTTTATCTTCGCTGGTCAGAGCTCCATTCTTCTTTAAAGAAAATCTTGGGAAAGCTAAAAAAAATTGCTATGCAATATTTTCCTTTTCAGAATATTCCATGTATCTCTATTGTTAATGGAGGTTTAATAGAACTTATTCAGAGTTTCGGGCATGAAATTGTAAGTTCTGCTGACCTTGTTCAATTGTTTGAAGCTAAAATTGATGAAGAAGGTTATTACCTTCATAAAGAAGCTGCCAAATTAATTAATGAGATAAAAGACCCGGCTTTTGAAAAAATTAGAAAAGCTATAAGAGACCACAAAGAACTTAGCGAATATTCTTTAGCATGTTTTATTAAAGATAAAATAGAAGAATATGGCCTCACGAATGAGGAAGAAATTCCTATTGCAGGTACAAATGACCATCCAGCTAATCCACATTTTGAGCCGAATCCAGAAAACTCCTATGTTTTTAGGGAAGTGATAAAGTCTTAATAGATGTTTGGGGTAAAAAGAAAAACAGAAAATGCTATTTATGCTGATATCACCTGGTGCGGTTACATAGAAAATTCACCACCTGAAAAATATGTTGAAATATTTAATTTAGTATGCAAAGCAAGAGACAGAGCAATAGAATTTATTCAGGAAAAATTCAGTAAAGGAGAGCCTTGTTACGGATGAGAAGTAGATGATACTTGCAGAAAAGTTATTTCTGATGCCAGCTATGGGAAATTTTTCATTCACAGAACAGGATATTCAATTGGCACAAGGGTTCATGGAAATGGTGTTAATATTGACAATTTAGAAACAAAAGACGAGCAGCAAATCATCCCAGGGAGTTGTTTTACTATTAAGCCAGGAATATATTTAGAAGGAGAAATGGCTGTCCACTCAGAGGTTGATGTTTTCATTATCCATCAAGGAAAAGTTGAAGTTATAACAATTCGTTAAAAAGAATTAATAAAAATATAAAACTTATAAAATTATTTAACTGTTAAAACAGGTTTTCCGAGAATTTTTTCATTAACTTGAATACCAAGCCCGGGTTTTGAAGGAACACTCAATTTCCCATTTATTCGTCTTGGAGCATCTTATGCAATTTGAGTATCAATATAGCTATTAAAATCAGTTGAAGTAAAAAAATAGTGGGAATTTGTACTTCCTACAAAATGTGCTATTGCAGTAGTTGCAATATCTCCACCCCATCTTCAATTGTCATTCCAATTCCAAGAGATTGACATAAATCATGGAGTTGTTTTGCTTTTGTTAAACCTCTAATTCGTGAAATTTTGAGATTAACAATATCCATAGCTTGATAACGGTGAGCTCTTAAAAGAGACGGTACTCCAGTAATTATTTCATCCAAAATAAAAGGTAAATTCGTGTGTTTACGAATTATTAGACACTCCTCAAGACTTACACATGGTTGTTCGATATGAATAAAAGCTTCTTTAAAAGCATTAACCACTTTTAGAGCTTCATGCGAAAGCCAGCCCGTATTTGCATCCGCAATAACTATATTTTCTGATTGAACAACTTCAAGCACAGCTTTAATGCGTTTTATATCATCATCGGGATTACCTCCTACTTTGAGTTGAAACCGACTGTATCCTTCTTCTCTAAATCGAGCTACTCTATCAGCCATTTCTTCTGGAGAACCCTGAGATATTGCTCTATAAAGAGAATAACTACTCATTAGTTCTCCACCTAAAAGAGCGCAAACAGGTAGACCAACAAATTTTCCAAAAATATCCCAGCAAGCAATATCAATCGGGGATTTAATATAATTATGTCCTTTTAATATTGAATCTATAAGAGAATTTATTATATTAATCTGGCAGGGATCTTTACCTATAAGGGCAGCTCCTAACTTTTCAATTCCTTTCGGTATTCCTTCTGAATAAGCTTCCATATAAGTTGAACCAAGGGGGCAGACTTCTCCATAACCAGTAATTCCCTCATCTGTTGAAATTTTGACAATCGTGGATAAAAATGAACTAACGAAATGTCCTTTTGCCCACGCATATTTTTCCTCTAACAATTTATAGGAAATTTGATAAATATCAATCCTTGTTATTTTCATTTACACCTCCATCTTTTTATCTTTTACAATGCATTCTTAATAACTTTTCCTTCTTGAATGATTACTTTAACTTTCCGAAGATTTCTTATATCTTTTAAAGGGTCTTCATCTATAACCAATAAATCAGCTAACTTTCCTTTTTCAATAGTCCCCAATTTATCTGAAGCGTTACAAATCTCAGCATTAATTTTGGTTGCAGCCACAATTGCCTCCATAGGTGTATAGCCAAATTCTACAAATTTTTCGATTTCATCGAAATACACCCGTGGATATGCTGACATATATTTGCCAATATAATCAGTTCCAATACCCATTTTCACACCAGCTTTTTTCAATTTTTTAAAAATCTCAATACATTCAAAATATTTTTTAACTTTCCATTCCCATTCAGGTCCTTTCTTTTTTGTTTCTTCTCCTAATTTCAGAAGAACTGAGAGTGTTGGAACACAATAAATTCCCTTTTCAGCCATCAGCTTAATAACATCATTTGGGATTGCGTAAGCATGTTCTATACAATCTGCTCCAAATTCCACTGCCCATCGCACAAAATCATATTGTTTTTTGAATACTCCTGAATGAACAGTAACAAATCTTTCCCATGCATGTATTTCCTCTATCGCAGCTTTAATCTCTTCACGAGAATAGGGAGGTAATATTTTTATTAAGTCCGCACCTCTTCTAAGCTGTTCCCTTACAGCTTTTCTAAAATTCGCAGGTCCATCTACTTCTACTACTATTCCAGTCCTACTGCCCTCTGTTCCATGTCCACCGGTGCAAGTTATGCCTTGTCCAACAACAACCGGACGAGAACCGATAAATAATCTTTCTCTAAAAGCTTTCTTGGCAATAATTCCAACATTGTTATAAGAACAAACATCTCTAACTGTTGTGACTCCAATCAATAGATATTGATTAAGGAAATGAACAGCACGAAAGGAAGCTATAGAGTCATTATAAAGAAAAAACTCTTCTTCCTTAGGTGGGTAAGTAAAATGGACATGAGCATCAATTAAGCCAGGTATTACAGTTTTTCCTTTCACATCGATTACTTTTGCATTCTTTGGGATAGAAATTTCTTTCTTAGATCCTATTTTGTGGAATTTATCATTAGTAATTATAATTACCATATTTTTCTGAGGCACAGAGCCAGTCCCATCAATTAATCTTACATTAGTTAGAACTAAATAATTCTTTTTCTTCTCCTTTCCTTCTCCTCCAAAGGAAACAATGAATAATAAAACAATTAAAAACAAACTTATACCTTTTAAACTCTTAAAAACTCTCATCAGAAATCACCTCCTTAAATAAAGGGGGTTCAATTCCATGAAGATTTTTCACAAAAAAATCCCATTTTTTCTTTATAAAATAATCAGCATATATTCCTTTATATTTATGATGTGTGTTCGGAAGAATTAACAAATCAAAATTCTTGTTATTTTTTATTAAAGCATCAACAAGTCTTAAAGTAGCTAATGGATTCACATTCTCGTCCATCTCTCCATGAACTAAAAGAAGTTTGCCTTTCAAATTACCAGCAAGTGTAATATTTGATTGCTCATTGTAATAATCACCAATAGGATACCCCATATACTGTTCAGGCCACCATGCCTTAGCCATTCTATGATCATGATTCCCCGACGAAGAAACTCCTACTTTGAAAAAATCAGGCCATTTAAGAAGAGCATGCACAGCATCATAGCCTCCTGCTGAATGCCCATAAATTCCAACTTTATTAATGTCAATATAAGTATATTTCTTTGCAAGTTCCTTAATAGCTTTTACATGGTCCAAACAGCCTCCTCCTAAATTATTATAAGAATAATCATGAAATTTTTTAGAGCGTCTTGCAGTTCCTCTTCCATCAACTGTAATACAAATGAATTTGAGCTGGCATAGGGAAGTATTCGGATGCTTTAAAGCTCTTTTAAATGTTTTTGGAGTATCAACAGCTTGCGGACCAGTATAACTATGATCTATAATCGGATATTTTTGAGAAGGATCAAAATTAATAGGTTTCCAAATTAAACCATATATCTCAGTTACTCCATCTTCTGCTTTGACTTTAAATGGTTCCGGATATTTCCATCCAATTTTCAGTATTTTCTCAATATCAGCTTCGCCAAGTTTCATAATTATTTTCCCATTTTTAAGAAGTCTAAGGAAAGACTTAGTTGGAAGATCCACCCTCGAAAAATTATCAATAAAATATTTTTTATCAGGAGAAATATAAATTTCATGATAAGCATGTTCAGGTGTAAGATTCATTAAATTAGAACCATCAAAATTAACTTTATAAAGATGGACAAAATAAGGATCTTCTCCCTTTTCTTTCCCGCAAGCAGTAAAATAAATTTTGTGATTTTTCTCATTCACCCACTCTATGTTAAGTACTACATAATTCCCTTTTGTAACCTGATTTTCAAGTTTTCCATTGTCTAAATCGAAAAGATAAATATGATTCCACCCATCCCTTTCTGAGGTTATAAGTATTTTCTTAGATTTTGGAAGAATTTTCCACCTAAAGAGGGCAATATCAACATAAGTTTTATTTTCATCACGAATTATAATCTCTGCTTTTCCTGTATCTGGATCAATCTCATATATATTCACTGCTTTATAACCTCTGTCAAACTTTAGAGCGTATATTTTGTTTAAATCTTTTCCCCAGAAGACATCTAAACCAATAAAATGTGGAACAGGCTCAATATTAACTTTTATTTCTTTTTTCTTCTCAATATCAAAAATAACTGGAATATAATAAACTATATTCTCATCTCCCGGAGAGCCTCTGTAATAAGAAAATAATTTTGAGTGGAAGGTTTCATTAACAGATTGAAGAAGATACATTTTTCTCGCCTTACGAAGATCCACTATTTGGGTAAAAATTTTCTTTGAATCCGGAGACCACTTAACCCAGAATCTTTTGGGCCTCTCCCCATTTTCTCCTTCAATTAAATCATTCCATCCGAGATAAGAAGCATATTCGAAATTTCTCTTTCCATCTTCACTTAACTGAATAATATTATTTCCCTCTACAGACCGAATAAAGAGATTATAATCCTTCGTAAATGCAATCCATTTTCCGTCAGGAGAAATTTTTTCAAGTTTTTCTTTCTCTTTTTCCTTTTCTCTGTATGAAAGTTCGTACGTCTCAATATCGAGCGTCCAAATCTTTTTCTCTAATTCAAATTCTATTTTGTTTTTATCAATAAATTTTATAGATTTAAAAGGGAATGGGGTCCTTGAATATTTCTTTCCCGTTTTTTTAGAAAGGAGGTTTAATAATTTCTCGTGATCAAAAGCTTCTTTTTTAATTTTTTGTTCCGGATTAACTATAAAAAACTTTTCGCCTTCCCGCGTATTCACTTTATACCAAAAATTAGATGATTTTTTTATCCAATTAGGGAGAACTTCAAGATGAAAAACTTTCTTCTCAAGATTTTTCGGTAAAAAACTTTCCGCTAATTTATAATCTTCGATTCTGACAGTAATTTTTTTATTATTTTGACATCCTGAAAGCAAAAAGGTACAAAGCAACATTAAAAGAATTCTTCTGTACCTCATTTTTTTCTCCCAATTAATTGGTTATTTTATTGTAATAGTTCTTGGACCAATTTCCCAACCTATTCTTTTCCTTATTATAGCTTTTTTTGTAAAAATCTTTTCACCAACTTTCAGGGTAATTTGATATACTCCAGGCTCTACAAGTTCATTGTTTTTTCTCATATTCCAAAGGACTGTATTTATACCTGCATCTCCTTTTCCAGTTAATTCTTTTAAAGTCTTTCCATATAAATCCTTTACAATAATTTTAATTTCTTCTGAAGTTTTTTCTCTGAGATAATAATTAATAACTATAGCATTGGGTTCATTTGGTGTAAAAATATGTCTATCTCCGTAAAGATGATAATTTCCCCATCCTCTTGTTATATATTGATTTTTTGGCTCAATATCAAATAAATAAATTTCCTTTTCTAATATTTCATTATTTAATTGTTGAAGAGGGGTAATATCAGTTACAAAAAGTCCCCTTCCATAAGTAGCTACTATTAAGTCATTATCTCTTGGATGAACTACAAGATCAGATATTTTTACCCATGGCAAATTATTTTTCATAGGAAACCATTCTTTTCCTCCATTTATAGAAACATATAATCCGCTATCAGTTCCTACAAAAAGAAGATTTGGATTTTTTCTGTCTTCAATAATGACATTAATAGGAAATTTGGGAAGATTATTTGAAATAGATATCCATGTTTTCCCATAATCTGTGGTTTTAAATACAAAAGGTCTAAAATCATCCCATTCATATCCTGATTTTGTAATATATGCTGTGCCGGGATTATGGTAAGAAGCAAAAATGCGACTAACCTTGTAATTTATTGGAGCTCCTGCTTTTGTCAAGTTTTCTGTAAGATCTATCCAATCCACTCCGCCATTTTTAGTTATCCAAATTTTTCCATCATCTGTGCCCACCCAAATTAAACCAGGTTTAAGTGGAGATTCTGAAATTGTTGTTATTGTGCAGTAATGTATTTCTCTTCCACCAGCCCTAATTTTTGCTTTATCATTTGTTGTTAAATCAGGACTTATTTCTTCCCAATGTTCACCTCTATCAAGCGATCGAAGAAGTACCTGGGCACCCGTATAAATAATTGCGCTATTATGTGGAGAAATAATAAGAGGAGGTGTCCAATTAAAACGATAAGGCTCCTTACCATTTTTTCTTTTAGGTATTATATTCTTTACAATTCCAAGTCTTTGATCCACTCTTCGATGACCTCCAAATTGGAAGGTATTATAAAGCCATCGACTGCAAATAGGGTCTACTTGATTATACATTCCATCTTGGATTCCCACAGTAACCCAATCAGAAATAGTTATTCTACCTGACCATCCATTACTTGGACCCTTCCATGAGTCATGATCTTGTAAGCCTCCATAAATATTATAAGGTTCTTCCATATCTACTCCAATTGCATAAAATTCACCTAAAGGAAGGTTATAATAATGGTCACAAGTTTTTCCACCATCATAAGATATAAAAACCCCGCCATCGCTTCCGAAAAATATACGATTAGAATTTAATGGGTCAATCCATAAAGCTCTAACATCTCCAAAAGCTTTCGTAAAAAGTCTTTTAGGAGGCCAATCTACATCATGCCATGTTTTCCCACCATCTGTGGAATTTGCAAGAGTAATTCCTGTAACGAAAATCTTTTTATCATCGTTTGGATCTATTCGGATTTGATTAAAAGAATAAGGTGCTTTTCCGCTCAAATTAATTTTAGGAGGACTAACTCTTTTCCAAGTTTTTCCTGCATCATGCGTTCGATAAATTTCTCCAAAAGGAGTTCCTTTGTTGAGATTCTCAACAATCGTATATAAAATATTTGGATTTTTTAAATAAACATCTATGCCGATACGTCCTATTTTCCCTAAAGGAAGACCATTTGTTAGTCTTTGCCATGTTCTTCCTCCATTGATAGTTTTATATATCCCACTCCCTGGACCCCCCCTTTTAAGTTCCCACGGTCGCCTCATCATTTCATAAGTTGCAGCGTAAAGTGTGTCAGGATGAGTAGGGTTAATTACTAAATCAATGACGCCCACCTTTTCATTAATATATAAAACCTTTTCCCATGTTTTTCCTCCATCTATAGTTTTGAATACACCTCTTTCTTTATTAGGACTATATAAATGTCCCATAGCTGCTATATATACAATAGCGGGATTTTTAGGATGAATTATAATTTTAGCAATATGATGCGTATCTTCTAGTCCCACATGTTTCCATGTCTTACCCCCATCCTCAGATTTATAAACACCATTGCCTCGATTGGACGAGCGGGCGTTATATGCTTCTCCTGTACCCACCCACACAATTTTAGGATTCGAAGGAGCTAAAGCTATTGCTCCAATAGAAAGAAATCTTTGATCGTCAAAAACAGGTTCAAAGGTAGTGCCATTGTTTGTGGTTTTCCATACGCCTCCATTTCTGGTAGCAACATAGTAGGTATAAAGATGAGCTTTAAGAGGTTTTTCAGGAACTGCAAAGCTCGTTACCCATGAACCACATCTATAAGGTCCAAGGCCCCTGAAAACAAAACTTTTCAGAAGATTTTTAATTAAAAATTCTTCATTCTTAGCAAAAATATTAAAGTTAAAAATGACAATACTTGTAATAATAAAGAAAATTTTGGAAAGTCTTATTTTTCCCTTCATTTTTAACCCTCCTCTTCTTTAAAAATCAGACCAATTTGTTATTAATATATAGATATAATAGAAAAAAAAATCTTGCTCATTTTATTACATTCCATCACTTAAATGGTCAATAAAAAGATCATATATTATTCAATTTTCGTCAAAATATTTTTTTATAACTGTTGAATCGCTTTGAACAAAATTTGAATTACATAATACGTAAATTTTTAAAATTAATAAAAATTAGAAGCTTAAAAAAGAAGGAGGGAGGTGTTTATCCTCATCTAATGGTAAATAAATTCTTAAAATTCGTACCTTATTGAGAATTTAAAGACTCTTGAACCTTTTATACCAGTTGCCTTTCCATACCACCAAGAAGGTATGTATGTTCCAGATGAAGTATTCACATCATCAGGATACCAAGTTCCTCCAGGATTTTGGGAAATGTAAATATATGATTGACCAAATAGATTGAAAATATCAACGAATAATCCCACTGTTCCATATTTACCGAAAGAAAATCGCTTCTCAATTCTAAAGTCTACATTATCAGTCGCTTGCCCTCTTCTTGTTCCTGGCTTTTCAACATAGACCCACCATGTATACCATGGATTTACATTATTTGCCCATGCCCAATTCCAAGGTGGATATACGGTCACGGTTCTCCCCCATGGAGCTCCATCAAAATGAGTGTAATAGAACGATGCAACAAAATCATATGGAAGATTTATCGTACCATAGAGTTTAATTACAAGAGGCCTATCTTCTGGTAATCTGGCATCCTCCCTATTTACAAACCAATTGGCAGAGTCATATGCGCCAGCCCAGCCCCATGCTGCACCATAACTCCCAGGATAATTTCCATATGTCTTAGACAATAAAATAGATCCACCTAATAGCCATCCATGTGACATGCGTTTTTCAAAAGAAATTTCTAACGCTTGATATTTTCTCTTTCCTTCAGGAACATTTTGGAAAGCATAGAACAATGCTGGAGCATTATTAGAAACAAAGTAAACAGTAACTTTTTGCTCAGGAAAAGAACCGTAACTTGGTACTATTGTCTCAAATGGAACCCACCAATCAGGGGCTAATTTATAATGATACCAATATCTATCCGAGTTCGGGTCATATAGACAACTATCAGCTATATTCTTTTTATCTCTAAAAATATAAGTGAGTCCAATTTTGAAATCAGTAAAAAGTTCATGCTGGAGAGAAATAGTAAATTCATTTGCATGGGGCGCTTTTACATCTTTACCAATCATTTTTGTCCAATAATCCCTCATCATTCTTAAAGGAGTATCAAAAGGATAATATTTATCAATTGGAGGTGCATCAAGCTGACCGTTTTCATTTAAATCCCACCAACTGAAGGCATACCACCATGGACGGAATGGATGAACTGTTTGGAAAAACATTACTGGAAGAGTATCAGAGTATTTTGCATAGCTTAATTTCAAAGAAGTCTTTCCATTTCCGAATAAATCATAACTTATACCAATTCGTGGAGAAACTGTTGTCCACCTCATAACATCCTTCCATTCTGCTTCCTTAAGATGACCAAATGGATTAAAGCCATATACTGGGACAAAATAATATTCTCCAATTGCAAAAGCAACATTATTTCCTATTCGTCCTTTTTCTATTCGTGGTAAATCTCCACCCATAGTTTCAAATCTCACACCTGCATTTATTGTCAACCTATTCTTGATAGTCCATGAATCTTGAATATAACCTGATAATCTAAGAGTATCACCACGAGCATAGGTTTCTTCCTTAGTAGAAGCACAAGGAGCAAACATTATATATCCATCTCCATACCATGGGTGAGGTTCATTCAATCCATACATCCCTCTCCATACATAAGGATTTCCGTTCCAATAAGCCCAATACATAGGATTTCTTTTCCACCAATTCCATTTATCTAATCCAGTTTGAACTTCAAAACCTACCTTGAACTCGTGATTACCTCCAAGAAAGTTATCTTGAAAGCGAATGAGGTGAATGGAAGACTGAAGAGAGTTTCTCCATACATATTCATTAAATCTGTATCCTCCCCCTCCCCAGTAATAGCCTGTGTACCAATCATTACACCAAGGAACATCACTTAACTCATCACTTTGAAGAGGAAGATCCATTACTCTATTTAATAAACCAATTCTTATATCCATAAATGTATTTTGGTCTATTATCCAGGAAAGAAGCCCGGTCCCAGTCCATGTCATTGTATGTACTTGATAAGTAGCCTCTTTCGGTTTATACCACGCTGGTTCTCCATAATCGGTATAATAATCCTGATAATTTACCATTGTAGATAATCTAATATTTTTTGAAATCTGAAAAGTGAGCTTTAAAAATCCTCTCCAGGTGCGTGCAGCATAATCGAAAGCATCATACTTTTTACCCAGGATAATTGTAGGTTTGAAAACTGAATGATACTTAGTTGGTAAAAAATTAAAGCTTGTAATGAACCAAATTTTATCCTTTCTTATAGGCCCGCTCAAAGTAACAGATGCATCAATATCATATATAGGAGCAACAGGTTTTCCAACACCCATGGCTTCAAGCTGAGTATCAGGAAAAAGTATCTGAACAGTCTTTTCTGGTGCAGCATAAACCTGAAATACTCCAGAAAATTTATTACCACCAGTTTTCGTCACAACATTCACATATCCTCCCGTTGTTGCACCTGCCTCAGCAGGAACACTTCCTGTTATTACTTCAGCTTCTTCAATAACATTATAATCAATTCCTGTTCCTAAAAGATTATTGCACGGGTCATTTACATTAACTCCATCTATTTTATATTGATTGGCTATTACTGTTCCACCGCTTATGTTGTATCCCAAAACACCTGGTGCAAGTTGAATAATTGAATAAAGATTTCTCGCTATTGGTAAATTTTTAAGCTGGTCACTCTTTATTACAGTATCTACTTTCGAGGAAATAACATCCACGACCGGAGATTTTCCCACCACCGTAATTTCTTCTTCAATTTTTACTGGTTTCATCTGAATTTGAACTCTTACAGTCATGCCAACACTTACTATAATTCCTTCTCTCCTTACAGTTTGAAATCCAGATAATTCGGCAACTAAGGTATAAGTTCCAGGTGGAAGAGCTGGAATTCTAAATGTTCCGCTTTCAGTTGTAATATAATTTATTGAACCAATAAGAGAAGGACCACTAACTGTTACAGAGACTTCTGGAAGAGGGACACCTTCAGGATCAACTATAGTGCCAATTATTGAGCCAGTCTCTCTTTGAGCACTAAGAGTAGAGAGGATACTAAAACTTAAAATAATAATTAATAAAATCTTAAGATATTTCATTCTCTACCTCCTCTTTACGTTTGAAATTTAAACCTCTTAAATCATTCATTATTTGGATACGTTTTTTATTTCTATCATTGTCTATCACCTCCCCCCTCGCTATGAGTTTTTTAAAATCTATTAAAATTGAAAATCTCATGTACGATATATAATATATCAGATATTTTAATTTTGTCAAGACTTTTCCAGACTTTTTATTAAAAATAAGTCTTCAAGACGGCAAATTCTAAAATATTTTTATAAAAAAGAAAACTTAAGAAAAAACTATTCAAATGGAGTTTTCCACTTGCGAAATCCATTAAAATAATAAATTTTTATTATTTTGAAAAAAGATAAAAAAAATTACTAAATATCTTTTGATTTTTTTTTACTTAAAAATTTAGAATAATATTTCGCAAGTACTTTATCTATTACTTTCTTTTCAATTTTTTATTATTATTTTATACTTTGTTAATTTAAATTCATTCCAGAAATAGATAGCGGAATTACGAGTTGGCTCAGGATAACCAGCTATATCGAATTTTGATGAACCTTTGTAGGTGAAACCTCTTTTATCAAAAACTTCTATAAATTTTCCTTTTTTCTCTCCTGACAATAGCACTATTAAATAATTTTCTGCTTCAAATATTTTCTGTATTCCTCCTGTTCTATAGCCTGCTCCTTTTCTAAGACGAACATAATGAGGCCTTTCATAATTTTTTGATTTTCTTTTAATTATTTTTTCCAAATGCATATCTTTATAAATTTGAATTTCGTATTGAAAAGGATGTGCAACAAATAATCTCCCGTCAGTGGACAAAAAAACAGAAGACGGGAGCCATTTGTCCAATATTTTTTTAAATTCAGGATTTGGTGCTGGAAATGATTCACCAAATGAAGTAAGGTATTCCCCTTCTGAATTATAGATATGAAATAATTTTAATGTTTTTCTGTCTGTTTCCACAAGTATTATTCTGCCTTGAGAATTTACAAGAATAAATTTTGGGAATATTTTTAATTTGAAAGAATCCAGATAATTTCCATCTTTATCATATATTATAACTGTATTTATTAAAAGTAGATAAATCTTCCCATTTCCTAAAGCCATATCAACTGGAAATTGAGAGATTTCTCCTGGTCCACCTCCTTTTCTTCCTATATTTTTTATAAATTTTCCATATTTATCATATTTCCTGATTGTCCGAAATTTAAAGTCAAGAACATAAATATTCCCCTCCTCATCTTCCTCCACATCTGCCACACCACCTAACATATAATTTTCATCTCCTTCTTCCACACCAATACTAAGAACCGGCTCAAAAATTATTTTGACTTCTGATTTCTCTTTTACTGAACAATTAATTAGAAATATTAAAAGAAACATAATTCCTATCTTTTTTAATAAACTTAAATGCAATTTCACACCTCCAAAAGTTTCTAATCTTTAAAAATTTATAAGCTTGTAATCCCCTAAATTATAATTTTCTCTGAGAAAAATTTTAATCTTTTCGTTCAATGGGTAAGATAAGGCAGCTGGGGCCACCTTTTCCTTTTACAAATTCTGATAAATCTATAGCATGGATTTTATAGCCTTTTCTTTCTAATGCTTCAATAGCTTTGTAATTTGAAGAATCAGCTATTACTTCTTGGTTGCCCAAGTATATAACATTTGATGTTATTGAACTTGGGCACTCAATTTCAGTTATCTCAAAATCTTTGAAAAAATCTTCAGGGAACACATTTTTACAGCAAAGAATATTTTCCGGACCAATCATGGTCATTGCACCACCAATATGTAGATAATTCTTAGGAAGATTTGCTGCACGAATTTCATAATTCATTGATTTCAAAATTTCTGAAATTTGTTTTACACCTTGTGAATTTGTTCTTAAAGAATGACCAATAAAAGCAACTCGGCCTCCAAGTATAATATCTCCTCCCTCAACAGTACCTGGATCCTTTATGCTTCCTACTAATGACTCTCCAAGTGAATTGAGAATTTCTGACATCCATTCTTCTTCACCTTTTCTTGTTTCCAATCCCATTCTCAGTCTAATATAACCGTATGGAATACAAACTGCAGTATCGCGTGTAAAAATAGAATTTGGATGATTTTGAAGTTCAGGAATATCTATTATTTCACTTCCAAAATTCCTGAGTATTCTTTTTAATTCGTCATGTTGCGTTTTGGCTTTCTCTTTGTCAGCAATTTCTTCAATATTGTGAGCTCTTAAATTATCTACCTTAAAATATTCTTTTTCTGGAGTGCAAACTATTACTTTTCTTAATCTCTCCCCTTCGCTCCTTAACATACAATTTTAAATTGCTATCTTCTTTTCATAGGATTGAACTGAACTTCCGTGTATCCAACGGGAAGTTCATAAATTCCTTTCGGAGGAGATTTTTTAATTATTTCTACAACTTCCTCAGTAGATTTTATGCTGGTTCCCATCATGGTTGTGGTTGATTCACGATAAATGGTTAGCCCTTTTATTTTCTTGATTTCATCTGCAATGTTTTTAAACATTGGATTCAGACCCATAATACTTTCACTAAATTTTTCATAAGCATCATAATCGATCTTAACATCTTTTGTCGTCCAAATTTCCATATTCATACTCATCATTCCACCCTGCATATCCATGATATATTTTCGACAATTCCATTTTCCTATTCTCCGTGTCTCACCAGTATCAGTTACTGTTGCACTCATCGTGAACATCTGCATCATTTGTTGAGCCTCTGGAGGTAATATTTTACTGAAATCAATTGGTAAATCAATTACAGAATAAGTCTTTTCCTCATGGTTTATATAATAAATTTTATTAATATCTAACCTTACAATAAAAGTTTTTTTACTCCCCTCATCATTTCTGAATTTATCCTTACTTAGCCATTGGGTGATAATTAACTCTTCTGCAGGATAGGTTTTTCCCATCATTGAATAAGAATCAGTGTGTCTTTTTGATTGAATAAAAATATCACCCTGAACAAAAGAAACTGAAAGGAGTGTAAAAATTCCGAAAAATCCAAGAAATACAAAATGATTTAATTTTCTCTTCATGATAACCTCCTATTGTTTCACTATAAGATAATTCTAAATATAAAGTCAACTTTTAATTTTATAAATTGATAGCTTATTGAAATTTAAAAAATTCTACTTTAAAATAATGACAATGGATAAAATTTGGATTAAAGGTGGACAAACTCTAAGAGGAATAGTAAAAATAAGTGGTGCAAAAAATGCTGTTTTACCTGCAATAGCAGCCTCACTCCTTACGCATGAAGAAATCATTCTAAAGAATGTGCCTTTAGTTCAGGATGTTTTCACCATGTTGACCTTGATTAGGGAATTAGGTGGTAAATACAGGTTAACTAATCATGAAATTTCAATTAAAGTTGAAAATATTCAATCTTTTGAGGCACCTTACGAATTAGTAAAAACAATGAGGGCTTCAATTTTAGTGTTAGGACCTCTTCTTGCTCGATATGGAAAGGCAATCGTGGCTTTACCAGGCGGATGTGCCATAGGTTCAAGACCTATTGATCTTCATATGCATGGCCTCGAAAAACTTGGGGCTAAATTGAGACTTGAACATGGTTATATAAAAGCACAAGCAAAAAGACTAAAAGGAACAGAAATAGAATTTTCTAAGGTAACTGTTACTGGAACAGAAAATTTAATAATGGCAGCATGTTTAGCAAAGGGTGAAACTGTTCTTAAAAATTGCGCAAGAGAGCCTGAAGTAGTTGATCTTTGTAATTTACTAATAAGTATGGGAGCAAAAATTGAAGGTACAGGTACTGATACAATTAGAATTCGTGGTGTAACAGAATTAAAGGGAACTACTCACTATGTTATTCCAGATAGAATAGAAGCAGGGACATTTTTGGTTGCAGGTGGTTTAATGGGAGATGAGATAATTATAGAAAATATTTATCCTCATCATCTCCATTCAATTATTGAGAAAATTAAATTTGCAGGAATTGGAATAGAAAAGATTAATTCCACTACTTTGAAGGTGAGAGGAAACACAGAAATTCGGCCACAGGATATCACCACATCACCTTATCCTGGATTTCCTACTGATATGCAAGCTCAATTTATGGTTTTAATGACGCAAGCAAATGGAATATCAATAATCACTGAAACTATTTTTGATCGGCGTTTCCTTCATGTGAATGAACTCTTGAGACTTGGAGCAAATATTAGGGTATTAGGTGACAAGGCAATTGTAAAAGGTAAAACTGCGCTTTCAGGAGCTGAAGTTATTGCTACTGACCTAAGAGCTTCTGCATCGCTTGTTTTAGCAGGCTTGATTGCAAAAGGGGAAACAATTATAACTCATATTCATCATTTAGATAGAGGTTATGAGAAAATAGAAGAAAAATTAGCTCAATTAGGTGCAAAAATAAAAAGAATTAAGGGGAAGGAATAATGGAATTATGTATTTTTTGTAAAATTTTAAAAAAAGAAATACCAGGGAAAATTGTTACTGAGGATGAACTTTCTCTTGCATTCGAGGATATAAATCCTCAGGCCCCTATTCATATTTTAATTATTCCAAAAAAGCATTACACTTCTCTTATTGATATTCCTGAGGAAGAGAAATCCTTACTCGGACACCTTATGATAAAAGCAAGGGAGATTGCAAGAGAAAAAGGATTAGAAAAAACTGGATATCGTTTAGTATTAAATACTGGTAAAGATGCAGGGCAAGCAGTTTTTCATATTCATCTCCATCTTCTTGGTGGAAGAGAGATGGGATGGCCTCCTGGCTAATTAATTTGTGAATTGTTATCTGTAAATGGTTAATAGTATATATTTATTAAGTTATAGTTTTTAAATTTTCGTTTTAAATTTTTAGTTTAAATGAGGGAGGTTAAAATGAAAATTACGTGGTTAGGTCATGCAGCAATTAAAATTGAAAATTCAAAAGTAATATTCATTGATCCCTTTTTAAGTGAGAATCCAGTTGCTCCAATAAAACCAGATAAGATTGACAAAGCAGATATAGTAGTAGTAACTCACCATCATGGAGATCATTTAGGAGACGCTTTTTCAATTTGCAAAAAAACTGGCGCTACTTTAGTCAGTATTCATGAAGTAGCAGTTGAGGCTGAAAAAGAAGGAATAAAGGTAGAAGGAATGAATATAGGAGGGACTGTGGAAGTAAATGGAGTAAAAATTCATATGGTGATTGCATGGCACTCAGCAGAAAAAGGCAATGCAACTGGAGTTGTTATAGAAATGGATGGTAAAAAGATTTATCATGCAGGAGATACAGGGCTCACTTATGATATGAGACTTATTGGAGAATTCTTTGAGCCTGATTTAAGCTTACTTCCAATTGGAGATCGTTATACAATGGGAATACCTTCTGCAGTTAAGGCAGTGGAATTAATTAAATCTAAAATTGTTATTCCTATTCACTACGGTACTTTTCCAATAATTGAGACAAACCCAGAAGAATTTAAAGAAAAAGTAGGTGAAAAAGCTCATGTTATAATTCTTAAGCCTGGTGAGTCTTATACTTTTTAATTAATGGCTTATTTAATTGACGGTAATAATTTAATAGGACATACACCAGATTATAGATTAAATGATACGAAAAGCAAATATAGACTCATCTTAAAATTAATCAAATTTCAAAATTTAAAAAAATCAAAAATCATGGTAATTTTTGATGGTTCGCCAGATATATTAGTGGATAAATTGAATTATAATCCTAAAAAATTTTCTATTATTTTTTCTGAATCTATTTCTGCAGATATGAAAATCAAAGAAATTTTGTCCACAAAAAAATATCTCAGAGATATTTATGTTGTAAGTTCAGATAGGGAACTTATCAATTTTGTAAAAGCTAAAGGTGCAAAAGTTATAAAGTGTTCTGATTTCAATAAGCTGATAAGAAAGATATTTAGAAAAAATAAGAAAGAAAATATTAAGAGGGAAATAAAACTTTCGCCTCTTGAAGTAAAACATTGGTCTGAAATATTTAAAAAGAAAAAATGATTGATATTGCAATAATTGGTGGAGGAAAGGTTGGAACAAATCTGGGATATGCTTTGGTAAAAAAGAGTTTCTCAATAAAAGCAATATCTTGTAAAAATTTTTCTTCTGCAAAAGAAAGCATTAATTATATAGGCCAGGGAACTCCTTTTACCAATAATGTGGAATGTGCTTCCTTTGGAAACCTAATATTTATATGTGTTCCTGATAGAGAAATAGAAAAAGTAAGCAAAGAATTAAGTTCAAGTAAATTGAATTGGAAAGGAAAATATGTTTTTCATTGTAGTGGGTTATTAACTTCAGACCTTCTTATTCCTTTAAAGAAAAAGGGAGCTTTCACTGCATCTTTCCATCCTATTCAATCCTTTGCTCAAAAGAAACCTGATGAGAATAAATTTAAAGGAATTTATTTTGGAATAGAAGGAGAAGGAGAAGCAATAATTTTAGCTAAGGAAATTATTCAACATTTGGAAGGGAAATATTTAATTCTATCTAAAGAAAATAAACCTTTCTATCACCTTGCTTGCACAATAGCTTCAAACTTTCTAATTGCAATTTTGAATTTAGCTATGGAATTAATGAAAGAAATCAATCTTTCCGAAGAATTAACCTTTCAATCTCTTCAACCTTTAATTCAAGGGACAATAGAAAATGCTGACAAATTAGGAGTAAAATCTGCTTTAACTGGACCTGTAGTTCGAGGAGACATAGATACAATTAAATCTCATTTGAAGGCTTTAAAGAAGAACCCAAATGAATTAAGAATTTACCAAGAACTATCACTTTATGCCTTAAATATTACCCAATCAAAGTTAAATTCTACCATTGTTAACTCTTTGAAATATCTTCTTTCGCATAAATAACTTCTTTCTCATGAAATATTGAAAGGAATATTAGAGAAGCTATAAGAATTTCAATAAAAGTGAGGTACTTGATTTGGTTTGTTCTGAATTCTTAGTTAAGTGATTAATTATAATAAGAAAATTTTAATTAACCAGGCTGTTTCCTGGGATATAGCACTGACAAAGCTGTTAGAAAGCCTATTTGGATAACTAAACCGACTATTGCTTGTCTCCATAATAGTGATCCAGTTGCTAAATAATAAATACTTATTACAAGTGAAAGTGCATAGCTTACTATTCCAGCCTGAACCCAAGCTATATTTTTAACAGGATCCCTCGAAGCTAAAACAAAGCCAACACCTAATGCAACATAGACTGCCCCAAGCAAACCAACAAAGTATTTTGCCTCTTTGGAAAATTCAGGAAAATTAGCTAAAGAACCTGCAAATCCAGGAGCAATAAGCATCAGGATTCCCCAAAAAAATGCAACAATAGCTGCTACTAAGAGTGTCACTTTTAATGCTTTTATCATCTCTCCCTCCTTTCATTAATTTTTTTAATTATTTAAGAATTTTTGAAACCTTAACAATTTTTATATGAATTGTCAAGAAAATTTTCTAAATAAAATTAAAAGTGCAATGTAAGCTATGATAATGTCAAATCTAATTCCCACTCCAATTCCTGTTCCAAGAGGATGTTAAGAAAATGGTGGAGTCTGTTACCAGAGAGGCGGGTTTGAAATAATAAAGAATTCTTATTTATTATCTTTGCAAAACACTCTTCCGATGTCTTTCTCTACTATTGGAAATTGTGAACATACTGATATTATTTAAGTCAAAATACTTCTACTAAATATTGAAATGAAAAATATAAAATATTATTTAAAACTTAAAGGATTTGCTTTTATATAAATAACTTCCTCTATTAAATCTAAACCAAAAGCCTTCTTTACCTTTTGTTTTAAAATTGAGGCAAGAGTGAGGATATCTTTACAAGTTGCATTACCCTTATTTATCAATATATTAGCATGTTTCTCGTATACAGCCGCATCTCCAATTTTTATTTTCTTTGCATTTACTTTATCAAGTAAATAACCTGCTGGTATGAAATTACCATCCGGCAATTTAATATTTTTGAAATAACTTCCTGCACAAGCTATATCTGAAGGAGGATGTTTCTTCTGCCTATCCTTATAAATTTCTTCAATTCTTTCTAAGATCTGTGATTGAGGCATTTTTTCAAGTCTCAAAGTTCCTGAAAGAATCACTTCTTTTGTTTTCTTTATTCTGCTCCATCTATAATCGAATTGAAAATAATCTCTGCTTACTTCTCTTTCATTCCCTTTTTCATCAACAATTATTCCTTTTTCCAAAAAATTGCTAATACTTCTGCCATAAGCTCCTGCATTTCCTGAAATAGCTCCACCAAAAGTTCCTGGAATCCCTATTAAAGCCTCTAACCCACCAAGTGAGTATTCTATTGCTTTCTCAATAATTTCTTTTAATAAAGTTCCACTAAGTGCTTCAATTATCCCTCCTTTTGCATTAACTTTGATTCCCCTTACTTCATTCTTAATAATCAGACCTCTATATCCTTCATCATCGAATAAAAGATTCGTGCCTTGACCTATTATTATAAAAGGAATTTTATACTTATTAGTTAATGAAATAATCTTTTTTAACTCATTAGGATTTTTAGCTTCAAAGAAAAAATCTGCAAGCCCACCTATTCTGAATCTACAGTATTGTTTTAAAGAAATATTGGTTTTTAAAGGTTTCCCTAATTCCTTTTCAAATTCTTTTAAAAAATTTTTGGTATCCATTTTTGTTTTTTAATACCAATCAGGGAATAAATCTCTTCCTGGAGTATCGAGAAAAGGAACTACTTTTCCTGTTCTAATATTAACTAAATAAAGGGCCCAATTACCTCTTTTTTTATGATTGCAGGGAGAAGAACTAAATACTATAAGTCTATTATCAGGAGACCAGGAAGGAAAATAATCATAAGTTTTATCCCTTCGAGTTAATCTTACTTTTCCTGTTCCATCAGGATTCATTATCCAAATATCTCCCTTTCCATCTGATACAGAAGAAACATAAGCAATTTTCTTTCCATCACGAGAAAAAGTGGGTCTACAAGCCTTACCTCCTTCAGTCAGAAATAATACTTTTCCAGTTCTAAAATTATAAACTGCAACATCCCAGCCAATTCTTTTTTTCCCTGTAAATCCCATTAAATGACCTGATGGTGAAAAATTAGGCAAAGCACTCGAGCCCTGGAAGTCAGAAAGCAATCTTTTTGTTTTTTTTGTTTTTATATCTACCATCCATAATTTATAACTTCTAAAAATCCCTCTCCTTCTTTCTATTGTATAGGCAATTTTTTTACCATTAGGAAACCACGTATGTTCAATTGCATCATATTTGGTTGTTGTCAATTGAACAATGTTTGAACCATCTTCATTCATAACAAAAATTTCATAACTGCCTCCTGGATTTGCAGTAAAAGCTATTTTTTTACCATCAGGAGACCACTTTGGATATTCATCACTCCAAGTATTATTAGTTAATTTTCTCAATCCGTTTTTAGTTAATAAATAAATCTCATTATCACCATCCATATCTGATTGAAATACAATTTTTCCCTTGAAAGGAACAAGAGGTTTAAAAGAATTCAGATTTATATTTTTTTGAATAGGATCTTTGTCTTTTTCTATTTTACATGAGATTAAAAATAATAGAAATATTAATAGTAAAGGAAAAATAATAATTTTTTTCATAATAATTTTCCTCATTTTTTATTTAATAAATTCCTTTAATTCAGAATACCAATTTTCTGCCAGAGCTTTATAACCTTTCTCATTCGGATGTATGTCAGCCAGCAAATCGGGATTTTCAATGAAAAGGGAATAATTATCAACAAGAATTAAATTCTCTTCCTGTGCAATTTTCCTAATTATTGGATTAATTTCCTTTTTTATTCTTTCTTTTGATTTTTCACTGAAAGGAAACTCAATTTTTGATGGAAGAGGTGGAATTGTGGCTATAAAAATTATAGATTCTTTTTCAGCCCGATTTTTAAATTCTCTAAAAATGGAAATTATTTTTTTCATATTCAAATAAAATTTATCTGTCGGAGTAAAATCACTATCCACTCTTACATCATTAGTCCCTAATTGAAGAAGAATAAAATCAGGATGTTTCTCTTTCAGCCAATCTTTATTTAAAATTAAAAATTTAAGATACTGTCCAGAATTATTCCCATTTCTGCCAAAATTATAAACTTTTGCTTTAATTCCTTGTGATAATAATTCTTGTTCAAGATAAAATGGATAAGATGAATTTGTAATACTATCTCCTGCACAGAGAATAATAATTACTTTTTGTCTTTTTTGACACCCGAAAATTATAACTAAGAAAAAAAATGCTGCGAAAATAAACCAATTTTTAAATTTAAACATGATATAGTGAATGAATTTTACTCTATGTGATGCTTTCTAAACAGCCTCAACTCTTTGAATCTGAGGGACTCTCTTTTTCAAAAATTGTCCTATTCCTTGTGTTAATGTCATCTGTCTCATTGGACATCCAGCACAAGCCCCTATTAATCTCACCTTAACAATACCCTCTTTTGTAATTTCGACTAATTCTACATCTCCTCCATCTGCCTGAAGATGAGGCCTAATTTCTTCTAATGCTTTTTTTACTTCTTCTTCCATGATTATCTCCTGCTAAGCTAATTGTTTAACATTGCTATCTTACCATTAATTGAAAAAACAATCCAGCTCAGCAATCAATTAATCTCCCCCATCACTTTTTTCAATTAACTTTTCTACTGGAACAGTAATTTTCATATATATTCCAAGTCCAATTATTAAAATAAAAGCACTTGCAAAAACAAGAAAAACATATGGAAGGAGATGAGTCTGACCTGTTTCACTAAATCTAAAAAGCATAATAAGGCCTTCAATTAATACTGCTATAATTACTATCATAATAAATCTTGTTAAACTTCCTCTAACCCTGGATGGATGTCTCTTTTCTCCTTCTGGCATAACCATTTCTCTAAAAATAGTTACTGCTAAATCTAAAACTGCAACTGCAACAGCTATAAGTCCAATTGAAGTAAAAAGATAACCCAATTTATCACTCCCTCCTCCAGCACTAACTTTAGCAAAATGAATCCCTGCTACTGAAAAAACATATAAAGATATACTCCCGAGCGTAAAGCAAAAAATAAAGCTAATTATTCTCACTAAATAAATAAGAATTTTTCCTCTTAAAAATAATTCACGAATTTTTGCCATTACAAAAATCCCTTTATTATTTTTTCTTAAAAATTAGCTCATTTTTAATATTTACATCTATATAAATAGTATCTCCTTCTGAAAATTCACCTGTAAGAATTTTCATTGAAAGAGGATTTTCTATTTCTCGTTGAATAGTCCTTTTTAAAGGACGAGCACCAAATATAGGATCATAACCTTTCTCAGCTAATAACTCTTTTGCTCGCTGACTTAGTTCAATTTTTAATTTTTTTTCAGCCAATCTTTTCTCTAAATTGGAAATTTGTATTTCTACAATTTTTAAAAGTGATTCTTTAGATAGGGGTTTAAAAATAACAGTTTCATCTATTCTATTTAAAAATTCTGGTCTGAAATGCTGTTTCAAAATTTCTCTAATTTTTCCTTCAATTTTTTGATAATTGCCACTAAATTCAGTAATTGCTTGGCTACCTAAATTGCTTGTCATAATTATAACAGTGTTTCTAAAATCAACTGTCCTTCCCTGACCATCTGTCAATCTTCCATCATCAAGCACTTGCAAGAGTATATTAAAAACATCAGGATGAGCTTTTTCAATTTCATCAAGAAGAATTATAGAATAAGGTCTTCGCTTTATTGCTTCTGTTAATTGGCCTCCTTCCTCAAAACCAACATAACCAGGAGGAGCTCCTATTAGGCGAGCTACTGAATGCCTTTCCATATATTCTGACATATCCAACCTTACCATGGCTCTTTCATCATCAAAAAGAAATTCTGCAAGTGCTCGGGCCAATTCAGTTTTTCCAACTCCTGTAGGTCCAAGAAAAATAAAAGAGCCAAGAGGGCGATTTGGATCTTGTATTCCAGCCCTTGCCCTTCTAATAGTGTCTGAAACTACTCTTACAGCATGATCTTGGCCCACAACTCTTTTCTTTAAGTTCTCTTCCATTTTAATTAATTTTTCAATTTCACCCTCAAGCATTTTTGAAACTGGAATCCCAGTCCACTTGGAAACTATTTCTGCTATATCTTCCTCATCCACTTCATCTTTAAGCATTTTCCCTTTTTCCTGAATTTTTGCTAATTCCTGAGTGGCTTTCTCAATCTCTTTATTCAGCTCAATTAATCTTCCATATCTAATCTCTGCCACCTTTTCCAAATCTCCTCTTCTTTCTGCATTTTGTTCTTCTATTTTAAGACGATCAATCTCTTCTTTGAGACGATTTATTTTTTCGATCATTTCTTTTTCTTTTTGCCATTGAGCTTTCATAGAATCTCTTTTTTCTTTTAAATTAGCTAAATTTTTTTCAATTTTTTTAATCTTTTCCTGAGATGCCCTATCTTTTTCCTTTTTCAAAGCTTGTTTCTCAATTTCGAGCTGAGTTATTTTCCTTTCAATCTCATCGATTTCAATAGGCAAGCTATCAATTTCCATACGTATTCGAGAAGCAGCTTCATCAATTAAATCAATTGCTTTATCAGGTAAATATCGGTCTGTAATATATCTATGAGAAAGAGTAGCAGCAGCTACAAGAGCAGAATCTTTTATTTTTACTCCATGATGAACTTCATATTTCTCTTTAAGTCCTCTTAAAATGGAAATTGTCTCTTCAACACTTGGCTCACCCACATAAACAGGTTGAAATCTTCGTTCTAAAGCAGCATCTTTCTCAATATATTTTTTATATTCGTTTAGAGTTGTTGCACCTATACAGCGAAGCTCTCCACGCGCCAATGGAGGTTTCAACATATTAGAAGCATCTATTGCTCCCTCAGCTGCTCCAGCTCCAATTATAGTATGAAGTTCATCAATAAAAAGAACAATTTCACCCTGTGAATTTGTTATTTCTTTTAAGACCGCTTTTAAACGATCCTCAAATTCTCCTCTATATTTAGTCCCAGCAATTAAGCTTCCCAGATCAAGAGCAATTATTCTCTTATTCTTTAAAGTTGTTGGAACATCTCCATTTGCAATCCTTTGAGCCAGCTCCTCCACAATTGCTGTTTTTCCAACTCCAGCTTCTCCTATTAAAACTGGATTGTTTTTTGTCCTTCTGGATAAAACCTGAATAACCCTTCTAATTTCATCATCCCGACCTATAACTGGATCTAATTTTCCTTGACGAGCAAGTGCTGTTAAATCCCGTCCGTATTTTTCAAGAGCCTGAAATTTATCTTCTGGATTAGGATCAGTGATTCTTTGGGAACCTCTAATACTTCTTAAAGCTTCTAATACATTTTCCTCTGTAAGACCATTGCTTCCTAAAACCTGGGATGCATATGACTGTCCCTCTTTCAAAATAGCAAGAAGTAAATGTTCAGTTGATATATATTCATCTTTAAAAGTTTCAGCTTCTTTAAAGGATAAATCCAAAATGTTTTTCAACTGAGGTGAAAGATAAATCTGTGCGCCTTGAATACCTTGAATTTTTGGCAATCTGTTTAAATATTCTTCTAATTCTTTTGAAATCTTCTGACTATTAATTCCAATTTTATTTAAAATGGAAATTACCAAACCATCATGTTGATTTAAAAGTGCCCATAGTAAATGTTCTGGTCTTAATTCTTGATGACTTGAACTTTCTGCTTTTTTCTGTGCCTGTTGTAATGCTTCTAAGGATTTAACTGTAAATTTATCAAGTTGCATTTTTTCACCCTCTTATAATTAAAATATTTATTTTCACTAAAGTCAAGAAATCAAAGAATTTTCAAATAACTTGATTTCTTTCAAAGCTAAAGCTACAATTTCAAAAGGAAGAGAGGAGAAAAATGAAAATACTAACTTCAAAAGAAATGAAAAAAATTGATAATATTACAATTAATGAAATTGGAATTCCAGGATGTGTACTTATGGAAAATGCCGGTATTCAAATTTATAAAGCTATAAAAAAGAAATTTCCAGAATTAAAAAAAGAAAAAATCTCTATTATTGCAGGACCAGGGAATAATGGAGGAGATGGTTTAGTAGTAGCTCGACATTTATTCAACGAGGGGATTAAACCTGAGATTTATTTACTTGCTTCCAGAGAAAAAGTAAAAGGAGATGCTGGTATAAATTTGAAAATAGCAGAAAAAATAGGACTTAAAATACAGGAAGTAAATTCTGAAAAAATCTGGAATATTCATAAAGAAAAAATTTCTAATTCTACTTTAATCATTGATGCTATTTTTGGAACTGGATTAACAAGACCAGTAGAAGGTTTATTCAAGAGAGTTATAGAAGATATTAATGAAATAAAGGCATTTAAAATAGCTATAGATATTCCTTCTGGCCTTTCTTCAGATACTTATCAGATAATTGGCCCATGCGTGAAAGCTGATTTAACAGTGACCTTAGGAGCACCAAAAATTGCTCATATTTTCCCACCTACTGAAGAGTATATTGGTGAATTAATAATTGCTGATATAAGTATTCCTCCTTTTCTCTTTGAAAACAAAAATCTTAAATTAGAATTAATAGATAAAAATGCAATTATTTCATGCTTTGAACCAAGAAAAAAAGATACACATAAAGGAACTTATGGGCATTTATTTATATTAGCTGGCTCACTTGGTAAAACAGGAGCTGCAATTATGGCAGGAAAATCTGCATTAAAAATAGGTGCAGGTTTAGTTACAATAGGAACACCTCAAAGTTGTTTACCAATAATTGCTCGCTCTATGATGGAACTTATGACAGAACCATTGGCTGAGACTGAAAAAAAGACTTTATCAGAAAAAGCTCTTGAGGAAGTTCTTATTTTATCTAAGGATAAAGATGCGCTTTTAATTGGTCCAGGAATCACAACACATCCTTCTACTTCAAACCTTATTTTAAATATATTGGAAAAAATTGATAAACCCATGGTAATTGATGCGGATGGCTTGAATATATTGGCATCAAGGCCTGAAGTATTAAAAAATGTAAAGAATAATATAGTCTTAACCCCCCATCCTGGAGAATTTGCTCGATTATTAAAAAAGACAACAAAAGAAATATTGAAAAACAAAATAGAATATACTAGAGAATTTGCAACAAAATATAATGTATATTTAGTTCTCAAAGGTTATAAAACATTAATTGCTACTCCTGAAGGGAATGTTTTTGTGAATCCCACTGGTAATCCTGGAATGGCTACTGCTGGTTCAGGAGATGTTTTAAGTGGAATTTTAGGAGGATTAATTATTCAACAGAAAAATTTTCTTAATGCTATTTTAGCTGGAATATATGTTCATGGATTAAGTGGAGACATTGCATCCCAAAAAATTGGAGAAAAAAGCCTTATTGCAAGGGATTTAATTACTTATCTTCCCAAAGCAATCAAATTATTAGAAAAAAGTTTTAATGAATAAAAGTGAAATCATAACAAAATCAGAAGAAGAAACTTTTCTTCTTGCTAAGAAAATCGGACAAGAATTAAAAGGGAAAGAAGTAATATTACTTATAGGAGAATTAGGAGCTGGAAAAACAATTTTTGTTAAAGGAATTGCAAGTGGAGCAGGGGTTGAAGATATAACTGAAGTTTGTAGTCCTTCATATACTATTTTAAATGTTTATGAAGGTAAATTTCCTATTTATCATTTTGATTTATATAGATTATCCGAACTCGAAGAAATAGAAGATCTTGGCTGGGAAGATTATATTGGAGAAGGGATAATAATTGTTGAATGGGGTGAGAAAATTCCTTTTAAAGAGCCTGATATAAAAATTGAAATTGAAATTTTAAATTATAATCAAAGAAAAATAAAAATAATAAAAAAATAATATCCAAATTTCAAAATCCAAATGTCAAATAATTTTTACCAGAATTTTAACCATTTTATTTTAAAATCATCAAATTCACCTTTATATTCTTCCCAATTAATTTCCACATTTTCCACGCTTGCTAAAGGAGGTCCTTCTTTTAATTTATCTATTAAGACCTCAATATTTTTCTTATCTCCTTCAACCATCACCTCCACTCTTCCGTCATTCAGATTCATCACCCAACCAGTTAGATTTAAAGACTTAGCCCAAGTACGTGTATGATCTCTAAAGAAAACTCCTTGAACTCGCCCAGAAACATAAATATGAGCTCTCGCTTTCATTTTCTTCTTTACCTCCAACAAATATCTTATTATTTATAATTACCATAATTTTTTCATATCACTCTATGATTTCCTTTTCAAGAATTTTATATAGAAAATTGAAAAATTGACATCTTATTAAAGTGATTGGTATACTAAATAATCAATTTAACAAAAATGAATGCGTTAATAATACATAATATTTCAAAAAAATTTAATGGTTTTTATGCTGTAAAGGATTTTTCTCTTACTGTTCCTCAAGGCTCTATTTATGGAATTTTAGGTCCAAATGGTGCTGGAAAAACTACAACTATTCGTATGATTATGAATATTCTTATTCCAGATGAAGGAGAAATCTTGATTTTTAATCAAAAAATGAATGAAACCTTGAAAAATAAAATAGGATATCTTCCTGAAGAAAGAGGTCTTTACAGAAAGATGAAAGTTTATGAAATTCTTTCGTATTTTGCTGAATTAAAAGGAATGTCTCGCTCTCAGATTTTTCAAAAAATTGATGAGTGGCTTTCAAGAATTGGACTTTTGGAGTGGAAAAATAAAAAAGTTGAAGAACTTTCAAAAGGAATGCAACAAAAAATTCAATTTATTTCTACCATCCTTCATTCTCCAAATTTAATTATTTTTGATGAACCTTTTGCAGGTCTTGATCCAATAAATACTAATCTTTTAAAAGATATAATGCTTGAATTAAAAAAACAAGGTAAAACAATACTTTATTCCACCCATTTAATGGAACATGCAGAAAAATTAAGTGATTATGTTGCCTTGATTAATAAAGGGAAAAAGGTTCTTGATGGAAAATTATCTGAAATAAAAGCTAAATTTGGAAAAAATTTAATTCTTGAATTTGATGGTGATAATGGATTTCTCAATCAAATAAAAGGAATAAAAAGAATTTATAATTTTGGAAGATATGTTGAAATAGAGCTCGAAAGAGAAACAGATCCCCAGGATGTTCTTAAGACTGTTATTAATAAAGTCAAATTAACAAAATTTGAAGTTGCTGAACCTTCTTTAAATGATATTTTTATCAGAATTGTTAGTGAAGAAAAAAATGAAACTTATAAAAATTATTAAAAAAGAATATCTTACAATAGTTAAAAAGAAAAGTTTTTTAATCAGTACCCTCCTTACACCTTTAATAATGGGAGCTTTTATTATACTCCCAATAATTTTTGCTCAAATTAGTCCAGAGATGCATAAGAAAATTGCTGTTATTGATTTTACAGGAGAAATTTTTCAGGAGTTAACCAAAAATTTAAATAGAAAATTAAAAACAGGAGAACCTGCTTACAAACTTTTTGAGATTAAAACCACAGAAAACGAAGTAGAGAAAGTTAAAGAATCTCTTAGAGAAAAAGTTGAAAAAAAGGAATATTATGGTTATTTGATCCTTAACAAGGAAATAATTAGTAAAAGAGAAGCAGAATATTATAGTAAAAATGTAAGTGATTTACAGACTATTGAAGAATTAAAAGCAGCAATCAGTGATTCAATTGCAAAATTATTACTCCAAAAAGAAGGAATAGAGTTGGAAAAAATAAAAAAGGCAATGAAAAGGATTGAATTAAAAACAATTAAAATTGTTAAAGGGAAAGAGAAGAAAGCTGGTTTTTTAAGTGAATATTTTGGTCTTATTTTCTTGGTCTCCCTTTTATTTGCGCTAATTTTAGGCTATGGAATGACTATAATGCGAAATATTCTTGAAGAGAAAAATTCGCGTATAGTTGAAGTGCTTCTATCCTCAACAAATTCTTTTGAGCTTATGATGGGAAAAATCCTTGGAATTGGTGGTGCTGGTATTACTCAGATGGTTATCTGGGCATTATTAATTGCTCTTTCAATACGTTATTTTTCCTTTAGATTCCCACAAATTGAATTCACAATTTTTGGAACAAATATACTTATTTTCTTTTTTATTTTCTTTATATTAGGATTTTTTCTTTTTTCCACTCTTTTTGCAATAATCGGAGCCATTACAAATACTGATTATGAGGCTCAACAATTAGCTGCTCCAATCACTTGGATCTTAATTATTCCATTTCTTATTGCAATTATGACCACAAAAAATCCTAATGGAATAGTCTCTGTTATTCTTTCATTCATTCCTTTTTTCACTCCAATTGTTATGTTTATGAGGATAAGTATAACTCCTCCTCCATTTTATGAAATTTTAGCCTCTATTTTACTTGAAATAATCACTATTATTTTCTTAATCTGGATTACATCCAAAATTTTTCGAATAGGGATATTAATGTATGGGAAAAGACCCTCCTTTCAAGAATTAATGAAATGGATAAAATATAAATAAGAAGAGAAAAAGAAATTAAAAACTCTTATTATTGAATGAGAGAAAGAGTCTTTGGAGTTTTTTCAAGATGATAGATAATTATTTCCTGAAAAATATTAGCAATTTTTTTAAGTTCCTCTGGTAAAAAATTAATATTCTCAGTTTTCCAAGGAGGATTTTTTCGCGCCCATTCCATAAAAGAAACAAGAGCTGGATTAACTAAATTTTTCTTTATTGAAGCACATGAATCACAATATACTCCGTCTTTCTTTGGCGAAAGCCAGGCTTTCTGTGGATATTTTTTCTTGCATTTTCTGCATTTCGAAAAATCAGGGAGTATTCCATAAATCTTTAATAGCCACATTTCAAAATATCTTGAAGTCAGAGATAAATCACATCCAATTTTTATTGCTTTCAATACTGAAAGTAAAAGACGATAGCTCAATTCTTCTACGGATTTTAATGGAAAAAATTCTTCAATTAACTCAGCAAAATAAGAGAAATGATAAACTATTTTTATGTCTTTTTGAACTTCAAAAAAAGATTCAAGCAATTCACAGCTTCTTATTATAACCAGATCCTTGGTTTCTTTTTCATAATAGATAACTTTTACAAAAGAAAGGGGTTCTAAACTACTCCCAAATCTATTTACAAATTTGCGAGCTCCTTTTGCTACTCCTCTGATTATCCCTTTATCTTTAGTAAAAAATATAACAATTTTATCTTGTTCAGCTAAGTCATATGTTTTCAGAACTATTGCTTCTGATGTATGAAGAGACACTTTTATTGAAGATAATGAAGAAATAAAGTCCCTAAACCAAGAAGAGATAATATACCAAAAGTATCGGTACACATTGTTAAAAGATTAACTGAACCAAGAGCAGGGTCTAAACGGAGAAACTTTAAAATTAAAGGGATTAAAGTACCAAGAAGACCTGCAATAAATAAATTTATAATTACAGCTAAACCAAGAATGAAACCTAAAATAGGTTTTCCATAAAGAAAATAAGAAATTAAACCAAGTACCCCACCAATTGCAATTCCATTTCCAATCCCTACGGCAATTTCTTTTAAAAGAGCTTTTCGTGCAGTTAGCCAACTAACCTGCCCTAAGGTAATTTCTCTAACCATAAGAGCAATTGTCTGATTACCTGCAATACCACCAAGTGCTGCAACCAATGGCATAAAAACAGCCAAAATTACTGCCTCTTTTATTGTATCTTTAAAAAAATTGACAACAAAAGGAGCTAAAGAAGCAGTTATTAAACTTAGATAAAGAAAAGGAAGCCGTTTTTTAATAGATTTGAAAGGTGAATACTGAATCCTATCACTCTCATCAACACCTGCCATTCTATATATATCCTCTGTAGCTTCCTGATTAATAACATCAATTACGTCATCTACTGTTACAACTCCCACTAATTTATTATCGTGATCAACAACTGGTATAGCCACTAAATTATAACGAGCAACTTGTCTTGCAACTTCTTCCTGATCTGTATCAGTATAGACTCGAATTACATCTGTAGTCATAATGTCTTTGAGAAGGGTGTTAGGAGGAACAAGAAGAAGCTGACGAAGAGAAACAACTCCTTCAAGATGGTTATCTTTGTCAACTACATATAAATAAAAAGCAGATTCAATATCTCCAGCTAATTGGAGAGCAGTAATAGCGTCTGCCACACGAGTATTTTTCTCAAGGGCATAGAATTCTGTGGACATAATTCGTCCAGCAGTTTTCTCCTCATAATGGAGCAATTCCTTAACATCTTCTGATTCTTTTTTCCGCATTAAATCCAGAACTTGTGTTCTTACTTCATCGGGTAAAAATTCAATTATTTGGACAGCATCATCCGAGGAAATTTCCTGAAGAATGAAGGCTATATCTTGAGGTTTCATATTTTTTAAAATTTCAGCTGCATCTTCTGGTTCTAATTCACTCAAGACCTCTGCAGTTCTCTCTTTGTCCCTTTCATAAAGAACATTGATTATAATTTTCCTTTCTTTAGAAAATAGACGATTAAAAAGTGCAGCAATATCTGCTGAATGTAAACTTTTTAAGAGATTCCACAATCTCTGATAGGAACCTATATCAATAAACTTCCTTACTGACTTAGTTGCTATATCCAGTGCTTTCTCCCTCATTTTTCTTTTCTAATTGATAAAATTGCAAATAAAAAATATCATAAAACATTATAAATTGGAAGAAAAATTAAGTTTTTTTAGAATAAAAATATTTCTTAGTTTCAAATGCTATTATTCCACTTAGCCCAATAAGACCAATTAAATTTGGTAAAGCCATTAAACCATTCATTATGTCTGCAACTGTCCAAACAGTTTCCAGCTTTAAAATTGTCCCTATTAAAACAAATAAAACAAAAATAAACCTATAAGGTCTTACTGCACTTTCTCCAATTAAATATTCTATTGATTTCTCTCCATAATAACACCAACCAAGAATTGTCGAATAGGCAAAAAAGATTAATCCTAATGTAACAATCATTCCACCTAAATTCAAGGGTAGAAATTTATTAAATCCAAGATATGTTAATTCAGAACCAGTTACTCCACTTGTCCATACTCCACTTGAAAGAATAACAAATCCTGTTATACTGCATACAACAATAGTATCAATAAAAGTCTGAGTCATAGAAACCAAAGCCTGATTAACTGGATTAGGAGTTTTTGCAGCTGCAGCAGCTATTGGAGCTGAACCAAGGCCTGATTCATTAGAGAAAATTCCTCGTGCAACCCCCATTCTTATTGTGTGCATTACTGTTGCTCCCAAGAATCCTCCTGCAGCAGCTGTTGGAGTAAAAGCAGATTTTATTACTAACCAGAAAATCTCGGGAATGCGAGAATAATTAATGGTCAGAACCAGAAGTCCACCAGTGAAATAAAACAAAACCATAAAGGGCACTAGATATTGTGTAACATTAGCAATGCTGCGAATTCCTCCAATTACTACCAGACCAGTTAGAAAAGCAAGAAGTATTCCAGAAATCCAGTTTGGAATATGAAAGGCACTTCTTATTGCCTCAGCAACTGAATTTGATTGAACCATATTCCCAATTCCAAAAGCTGCAATAGAAGCAAATATTGCAAACATAACACCCAACCACTTCAGTCCAAGTCCCTTTGAAATATAATACATGGGACCTCCGCTCATGGTCCCGAATTTATCAACTTCACGATATTTTACAGCTAAAACAGCTTCTGAATATTTAGTAGCCATTCCAAATAGTCCAGTAATCCACATCCAGAAAAGAGCTCCAGGACCACCAGTAGTGATAGCAGTAGCTACACCTGCAATGTTTCCTGTACCAACTGTTGCTGCAAGAGCTGTCATCAAGGCTTGAAAATGAGTAATATCACCTGCTTCATCTGAATCCTCTTTTCGTTTAATTAAAGCAAGATAAAGAGAATGTGGTAATGCTCTAATTTGAAGCAATTTCACTCTTATTGTTAGAAAAATTCCTGTCCCTAATAAAAGTATGATTAAGGGAAGTCCCCAGACAAAATCTCTCACTTGATTTAAAATTTCAATTATTTTAGCTTCCATATTTTTCCTCCCTCTTCGAACTTGTTTGACTTTTTGTCATTTGAACTTTGGAATTTGTCATTTCTAATATATGTTTCAAAGATTTGAAATTCTCTTTTTATTATTCCATGAAAAATAAATCTTTCTTGAAGGTAATTTTTGAATTTAGAATAATCTTTCAAATTTTTCAAATGGTGAGCAGAATCTCCTATGTCAATTAAAATAATTTTTACATTATACTTCTCGCATTCTTCTTTAATATCTTCTGATAACATTTGACCACTTTTAGTCATTGCTTCTGAAACGTCCACAAGTCGAGGAGGACAAGCTCTTTGGGAATAAAAATTTATTCCTGCATAATCTGAGAAAATATAATCTTCTGGATTTGAATGTTCATCTATATAATTTATTAAATTTCTCGTTCCTTTATCATATCTGGATAATTTTCTCAAATTAAAAGTTGGTGCTATACATAAAATTATCAAAACAAAAATAACTGGGAGGGAGAGGTAAAATATTTTTTTTCTAAATTGAATAATTTCTAAACTTCTACCAAAAAAGATTGAAAATGGGATTAGAGTAAATGCAAAATAGCGAATAAAGAAATCTGTTGGAGTAAAAGCTAATAAAAAGAAAGGAAAAATTAAAAAGAATAATAAAATTTCGAGTTTTTTTCTTTGAATAAATCCCATAATAATACTTATTAAAGCAATAGGAACAATAGCATAATTATGATTCCCAATAAATTTACTTAGTCTTTTAACAAAATCTATGAGAATTGTTAATGTATAGGTTTTTTCCTTATTTAAATGAAAACCAAGAGTGCAGTAATAAGTTTGAGGAATAAAATTAAGCATAAGAATATAAATTATACCGAACGATATAAAAAATCCTAACAATGAACAAAGTAATTTCAAAAAAAAATTCTCTAATCCTTCCTTTTTGGAAATAAAATTGAAAAGGAGGAATAAATAATAACCGAGAATTAAAAGAAAACCAGAAAGTTTTGAAAGAGTGGCTAATCCACAAAAAAATCCAAAGAAAAACAGGTATAAAATGTTGTAAGAATTTAATTTTTCTGTCTTCAGAACAAAATAAAGTGCAAGTGTTCCCCAAAATAGCATAAAGCAATCAGGCATAAAAGTTTTGCCTAAGAAATTTATATTTTTTGTAAAAATAAATATTGAAGCACAGAGAAGTGAAAGATATTTATTTAAATTTAATATTTTTTTAGAAATTATATAAATAAAAAAAGCTATTATTAGAAACAAAAAATAGCATATTCCTCTCGCTATAGAGACATTTGGACCAAAAATTTTAAATAAAAATCCCATGAAGTAAAAACTAAAAGGTGTCTGGGAGACAAAAAAATCCTGATAAGGCATTTCACCAAGACTTACTCGCCAAGCTGAATAAAGATATATTCCTTCATCATCATTAATAAGCCATCCATTAAGATTATAAAATCCAAGGAATATAGCTACTGCGAAAAGAATTATAACAATTAAATAAAAAAGCAAATCCTTTCTCATGCTTTTTAACTTTAATCAGAATAATTAATTTTTTACTTAGAGTAAAGAGATTTTTGTGAAACTAAAAACTTAAAACGAAAAGCTAAAAATTACAGCTAAGAATTAAAAACTTAAAAATTTCGATTTGTGAATTCCGATTTTGATTTATTATGTGGAAGGACAGCTTGAAGCTTAGGCTACTTAAAGATTTAGATTATTTTCTTCCATTACTGCTTTCACATTAAGGTTATTTTCCTTTTAAATTTGTAATTTAGGGACGGCAATTTTCTCTCTTCTTTGAGGGTGATAGATTTTTAAGGCTGATTTTGAGCTTTATTCTTTACCTGATTTTAACAGCTTCTGACATTACTTTTTTCAATTTTTTTATATATTTATCTTTTAAAAAAGGATATTTTATTATATCTCCAGCCATAATTATATTATTAGAATCATCAAGAAGATAAAGCTTTATATTATTATTTGGAATTTCTCTATATCCTATCCAAATATCATAATTTTTAAGTAATTGGTCAAGATAAAATTTTATGTAATCATATGATTTTATTGATGTTATTAAACAAAATTTAATTTCACGAATACTGGATAGTTTGATATAGAAATTATATATTTCTTTCAAATCTATTAAGCAATGGGAACAATCAAAATTCATTTCATACACTAATTTATAAGAGGAAGGTATTTTTTCTGAATTTGGTGACACATGTGTATTACTTACTAATCTCATTATATTATTTGGAATATTATATTTTTTTATGTCTATTTTAGAATTTATCTCCTTAATAATTGATTCTTTTCTAAGATGTTGAATAATTAAGAAAATTAATGTGATTAAAATTATTAATGAAATTAATTTATATAATTTTATCCCCATAAAAGTAAGTTGTAAAAAAGTCGTTTATTTAAATTTTAAGTAAGAATCAGATTCTTTATAACCTTAATGATCTTTTATGTTATAATTGTAGTTCATTACAAGGTCCAGATTCTTTATAGTAATGATCTTCATATACAATATTGCCAATTACACATTTAGAATTACTTTCTGGACAGCAAGTTCCTGTTTGTCCTTGCAAACTTAAGGTTGAATTTGAAATTAAACTTACCGCAAATATGAGGGTTACTAAAAATGTTACTAAAATTATTATTTTTAGTAACTTTTTATTCATTTGACCCTCCTTTTTAATGTTTTTATCTTAGTTTTTAATATTTTAATTCAAATTTTAATATTTCATTTGATGTTCCTCCAAAAAGTGCAGATCCATCTTCAGATATTCTTATTCTTAAAACTTCTCTATCTAATATAATTTGTTCTATAATTTTTCCTTTAATATCATCTAAAACATAAATGATATTACCAAAATTAGGTTGCTTATTTTTATAATGATATTTACCTGAATATAATAAGAATAATTTATCCAGCTTTTCATTATAGCAAATATCAAGATATCCAAATCTGGTCTTTTTTGTATATGTCATTGTATAATATTCGCCCACAGGTACTATTTCATACTCAGGAAAAAATGAATCAGGACCCAAATAAGTCTTAACTAATTTTCCATTTTCTATATTGTACTTCTCAACTATAGCACCATATCTTGTCGCTATAAATACCTCTTTAGATTTATTTTTTAAAGTAAAGTTACCCGTAAAACCATGTGAATGTTGAGGTCCAAATCTTCGATTTTTCATAACAACAGGAATTTTACCAATACTTCCAATAAAATTACCATTCATATTATAGATTGATATTCTACCCTTTGAGAACGCTCCTACTGCAAGTATTTTTTCATCTGGGGTAATTGTTAAATCGAAAGGAATTCCATATCCTTTTAGAATTTTAATGATTTTTTCGGGTTTAAATTTACCATTGAGAACTTTAGTTATATTATATTTTTTTAATTTTCTTGTTGAAATATCAAATATCCAGAATATATTTTTATCTTTTGGGTCGGAAATTATTTGTGAGGCTTGAATAAATTCGCTTGGACCCTGCCCGCTACGACCAAAGGATTTTAAAAATTTATATGATTTTAAATCAAAAATCTTTATAACTTCATTAGCCTTAGGATCAATTAATAATAAATAATTGTTTATTACTTCAAAATTTCTTAAAAAATAAACTTTCTTGCTATTAATTATTACAGTTGAATGCAATTTCAATATGTTATTAATTCCTTTTAGTTTTATGTAATTACTATAATTATATTTTTTGGATTTCTCCGCACATTCAGTAAATATGATTAAAAAAATGATTAAATATGATACCAATTTTTTATTTAATTTCATATTTCCTTTGCCTAATTGTTAAGTTTTTAACCCGTATGATGACACTAATAATGTAATAAATAAATGTCAAGTCTCCAAAGAGATCAAAAATTAATGATTATGGGAGAAATAATTATGGAAACCTAAAAATATTTACTTAAATTCAATATCATATTTTATAACTCTCCAATAATCCTCTTCTTGTTTTATCAAATATAAATATCCATCAGAATCAAAATTCATGCCACTCATGTATAAATCAGGCGTTTTACAATGTAAAAGGTATTTTCCATCTGAAACGAATTTCTTTTATAAAAGTTCCATTAAGATACAAGTAAAATAGGCAGAATAATTAAAATAATTATTAATATTATTTTCTCCTCTGTTTAGACTTTAAGTTTATGAATTTCAGAATTGTTCAGATTCACTTTCCAAATATATCTTATCTCCTCTCTTTTAATGAAGGTTTCAACAATTATTTCATTATTTAAGCCGATTAAGGACCAAAGTTTAACCTGTCCAGGAATTTTTATGGTTTTTTCTTTCTTAAAATTTTGGTTATAGACTTCAATAAAAAGCGTTGGTCTTATTGTACCTGGTTCACTTAACATATATGCCTTTATTAATTTTTTCCATTAGGGGTCCATGTCATATTTTTCAATTCCTTCCGAAGAGCAATTCTTTTAAGTTCATTTTTTAATCAAATACTTCTACCTCTCTTTGAAAAATTTGATTGACTTTTTTTTTGAGTATACTAATAATGTATCATTGGAAATTTAACCACCATGTATTCAAAGAAATTTGTGGCACGGGTTTCAATATTATTGAGTATTACTTCCCTGATAATTAATGGTACGCTTTATTCAGAAGAACTTGTTTATGGCTCACATATAATTAAAATAACAATCATTAATATCGAAGAAAAAGAGATTTTAATTCCTCAACCAAATATAGTGACTCTGTTGTTCTTTTTTAATATAGATCACAGTATCCATATACAAATTCTCTCAAGACTTGATTTTCTTATTATTAATCTCAACCAACCAGATATAAAAGTTAAATTGATTGGAATTTCTAAAGGTGAAAAAGCGAATTTTAAAAAAATAAAAGAGAAATATAATATATTATTTGATCTTGTTAATGATAAGGAAGAAAAACTCTTCAAAAAATTTAATTACACCTGTGCAAGCTGTATAAAAATCATTCTTATAGATAAAAATAGTAAACCTAGATACCTTTCTTCAAATTTTGATCCGATATTTTTAAGAGAACTCATTCAAAGATACGCAATAGAGGTTAATTAATGAAAAAGAAAAAAATTATAATTTGCCTTTTTTTATTTCTAAACTTTCATTTTCTTCCTCAGATAATCAAAATTAATCAAGAAGAGGGAGTTCTCCAACGAGATAGAGAAAATCATATTACTTTTTACAAATTTAAAAAATTTCAGCCAGATATTCATAAAATTGTACTATGGGACATAACGAAAATTATTGTCCATATAAATAAAGTTTTTATCCTTGATCAGCGTCAAAGTAGAATTTTTGTATTTGATAAAGGAGCAAATTATCTATATTCTATAGGAAGACCAGGACAAGGTCCTGGAGACTTGGAATACCCGATTGACTTTTTTATCTCAAAAGAAGGTAATATTTATGTGATTAATTCCATGGGCAAAAGAATAGAAGTCTTTTCCTTAAACGGAAATTTTCAAAAGAGAATCAAGCTTAACCTTCCAAAAGAAATTTTCTACTCACGACCGTCTTGCATTCTTGTTGATCCAAAACAATATTTTTTTATAGCTTATAATCTAAGCTCCCATTTAATAGACATTTATGATTTTCGGGGAAATTATATAAAGAATATACTTCAAAGAGAAAATCCAGTAATTATTCCCGGAGAAAATATTGGAAACTCATCTCAAATAGGCTTTTTTCATAACAGTAATACTCTTTTACATTTTAATTATTTTTCTGGAATCTTTACCATGGTATCCCGAATGGGGAAAATAGAAAAAATCTTTAGTGTCTCTGATAAATTACATAAAAAAGAATTGCAAAAATTAAAAAAGTTTATAGCGGAGAAAAGAAAAATTAAAAAATCTGGAATAAGGGCTTTAACTTTTCGACTATGGTCTAATTATTGTATCGATGCTGATGATAATATTTACGTATTTTTACTTTTAACGAAAAAAAGTAAAAAGCAAAAATTGTTTGTATTTTCTCCAGAAGGTACTTTTCTCTACTGGACAACTATTCCTTATTTTAAGAATACAAGAATTAATAAAATCTTCTGTTCTGAAGATGACTTTATTTTTGTCACTTCAGAACAAGAGATAATTTTCGCTAAAAAGAGGAGGATAAAATGAAAATGAATAAGAAAGTCTCCATATTTCTCATTATCGTTTTATTAGCGCTTTTCATTTTTGGATTATCCTATTTAGTTTACGCCAAAGATTGTTGTTCGCCAGAAGAAAAGTATCGCTGTCCTAAAGCGCCTGATGAATATTATTTGGCTCAATATTCATGTACATGTGCAGGAGGTGAACTTACATCGCGGGATTGTGTTTATTATCCTGAAATTTAGGGAGAATTATCCGAAAAAAGCAGCTCCTCTCTTTATTCTCTTTGACTATTTTTTCTTAACAGAAAGAGCATGGAAAGAATTTTGTGGAATTGATCTCATTTACCTTAAGGAATTTGAAAAACATCTTTCAATTTTTAGCCAAGAATTCCGAGAAGTAACCAACCACTTCCATAAAGGAAGAAATTTTATTATTTTATTTTCTATTTTTATCTTATCGTCGTAGTCCCAGGTTATTACCAGTTAATTCTTGCATTTCAAATCTTTGCTTGCTTTTATTAAATTATTTATTTCTCTTTTTTTAATTTCTTACTTAGTTGAGGCATAAGTCACTTGAATTAGTTTTTTAACCTTTTCTCCTTCCAATTCGAAGATGAGCTAGGTAAGAAAATATAAAATCCTTTTTTCTCAAAAAATCTATAAACTGCTTTTCCCAGTTTTTTAAACTTTGAATTTCATCTAAAAATAAAAATTCAATCAAGTGTTTAACTTGGCTAAATATCATTTCCTTAATTTATAAAAAATTATTACTTATAGAAATAAACATTCTCAAAAATAGACTGCTCTCTACAAGCCTTAGCTTGAGATTAAAGATTTAATTACTTGAATTCTTTAAACTCTCCACCAGTAGGAGAATTTTATAAAAATACTGTAGCCTGAACGAGTATATCTTCCTGCGGCATTTTTAAAGAGATTCGTGTCTAATCCTAAGAAAAATACCGTTCCTGGTCTAAGTATATAACTTATTAAAAAACTTCCATAAATCTCTTTGTAAAAATGATTATAATCAACTATTGTTCGCAAAGAAAGTGTTTTGGAAATCTGATAAGTTGTTCTCTGGCGCACCACGCTGTAATCCCAAAGCTGTTTTCCACCTCTCTTTTCCCAGAAAATATTCTTGCTGAAATCAAGACCCATTTGAAGTCTTTTGCTCGGCTTAAAATTAATAAAAAGTCCATATGTATTACTCCATCCAAGAAAGGGGTCATTTGGGTCATAATAAATACTATCTTCTGTTCTGAAGAAAAAGCCAAAAGGTAACCAGCCAATTAAATTCGTATTCCCATTTAGAGTAAAAACTTTTTTATTAAAATTAATCCCCCCATATCTTTCCATATAATTTTTATAGGAAATATTCAAACGACTCCACTGAGTAAATTCAAAATGTAAATTTGCTACTGCCCATCTATCAGTAACAATATTCTCAAAATAAGCATCCATTTTCCCTATATTAAGATTCAAGTAAAGACCATTTAAATATTTTTTCTGTGGAAATATGCGGAAAGAAGTAAATGCAATTATTCTTCTATAATCTACACGATTTACAAATCCAGAGGAAGCCTCAAAATCAGGATGAATTGATTTCCATTCAATACCAGAAACCCAATGCCTTGTATAATACATAAAGCGAGCATAAAGAGCAGGTGCTATAGTTGTTTTCTCATCCCTATATTTAGTTTTTGAAGCCAGAGCCTGAAAGGAGAAAAAATATTTCTGTTTGAACTTTAATTGCCCATCTATTCCAACTACTCGGTTATAAGAACTATCAATTTCTTTATCAGCCAAGCAGAATCCAATATATGATTCTGTAAATACATCTGTTTTCAATCTAAAAATGTTAAAAAGAGCATTTTCATCTTTTCCTCCTTTTCCATTATGAACTTCCCAAAGACTTTCAGTAGGGTCAAGATCATAAGCTGATAGTATTCCATATGTAAATCGTCCAATTTTACCAGTTAATTTTCCACCCCATGCAGGATTTATAATTCTGCGCGTGTAAACCATTTCAATTTCAGGAAATTGAAAAATTTCCATTCCTTCAAGGAAAAAAGGCCTTTTTTCAGGATAATATAAAGCAAATCTCTGATTTATATCAATTTGAGGAGCATCTGCTTCAATGTGGCTAAAATCAGGATTTATTGTCAAATCTAAAGTAATATCAGAGCTCACACCATACTTGAGATTAACCCCAGGCTGAAAATCAGCTTTTTTCTCTTGAGTTTTAAGTGATGTAAAAATAGGCATAATCTCCAAATTTTTACCCTTCTCTACTTTCCCTCTAATAACTATTTGAGCTTCTTGTGTAAGCAAACCAGGAATATCCCTTGAAAATTTCGGCCATGTAATTATTTCTCCTTTCCGAGGAATGTTTCTTCCTAAAGTTATACCCCAGAATTTTTCCTTTCTATCTGGAAAACGGAGGCTTTTAAAAGGGATAGCTATTTCTACTACATAACCTTTCTCATCAATTTTCCCCTCTGAATAAAAGACTGTATCCCAAGTGAGATCCATATTTTCTTTACCCCCATGTTCTGTTCGTATACAGTCTATTTGCACACCTATTGGATTTACAAAAAAAGTAAAGGCTCTTTGTTTCTCATTAAAAGTATCAAGTAAAATAATAATCCAATCATCATCAAGAGCATTATCTCGATTTGTGACTGAAGCTCTTATTTTATCTGGTTCAGAATCGTAACATTGAAAAGCAAAATATAAATTTTTATGGTCATATCCAATATAAGCTATTGTTTTTTCAGAAGGCTTTCCCCCTTCTTTCGGAGATACTTGAAAAAAATCTTCAATTTTTAAAGCTTCTTCCTCCCAAAGAGGATTTTCAAAAATTCCATCTATTTTAGGCTGAGAGGAAAGCTTTGGGATTTCCAAAATTTTACCTTCTGAAAAAATAGGATTGGATAGAAACAGAAAAAATAATATTAATGCGATTACAAAGCTAACAACTTTTCTTCCCATTTTCTATTCAGCCTCCATTATTTTTTCTTATTTCACTTATATAGACGAAAGATTCCTGAAAAAGGTTTCATTAAATAAAAACTTTGTAATATTGGGAGAGAAAAATTTAGAAAAGATTTTTTATTTTTTCAATTATATTAGAAGATGAATGTCCCTTTATATAAGGAAATATAACTACTTTTCCCCCTGCTTGTTCCACTTCCTTTTTCCCCACCACTTGTCCCGGCTTCCAATCTCCACCCTTAACTAAAATATCAGGCAATAAACAGGCGATTAATTTCTGTGGAGTCTCTTCTTCAAAAACAGTAAGATAGTCAATAAATTCTATAGCTTCTAAAATTTCAAGTCTTTCATTTAAAGGAAAAATTGGTTTCTTGAAGCCTTTAATTTTCCTTATGGAAGAATCAGAATTCACTCCCACAATTAAGATATCTCCTAATTCTTTAGCATATTTAAATAATTTAATATGTCCTAAATGAAGAAGATCAAAACATCCATTTGTAAAAACAACTTTTTTTCCTTGTTTTTTCCAACTTTTTCTTAATGAAAGTAATTCTTCAAGACTTTTAATTTTATCCATTTCACTTTTTAGATGGCTTTTTAATTTTTATTTTATCGGAAAATTGCCAAGAATGAGAAGGACAATAAACTCCAATACTTTTATTTCTTGATGTGATAGCAAATGAATATAGGGACTTATGATAATCATAAGGATATCCGTCTCTTTTATGAGTTGCAACATCTAAATAATAGGTTCCATTAATGAGATTTAATTTATCTATTTTAAAAATCACTTTGCCTTTTCCTTTAAAAGAAACTGGTGTGTAGTCTTCAAGATGGGTATTCGTTCCAAAGCAACAAACCCCTTCAGAATTAAAAATCCCAATACCAAAAACAAAATCTTCTATGTTACTTTTTGTCTCTACTTCCATTTCTATGATCATTCCTTCATCAGGAGAGAAAACAAATTTTTCCTTTCCATGAAGATCTCTTAATTTTACTGATTTAATTTCAATCTCTCTCTTTCCCCATCTCTTTTCTCTTTTTTCTTCTTCCCACTTTTTTTCTAAATCCAATTCTTTATGCCGAACTTCTAAGGATTCCTCCTGTTTTTCTGCTATATCCTGGAGATAAGCATCTACAACTCTTTTTGGTTCACCAATCATCTGAATCTCGCCCTTTTTCAACCACATCACCTTATCACAAATTCTTTCAACAGTAGATAAATCGTGACTCACAAAAATTATTGTTTTTTTTCTTCTTCTGAAATCATTAATCCTATCCAGACACTTAGGAACAAATGAAGCATCTCCTACTGCCAAAACTTCATCCACAAGAAGAATATCAGGATTAACATTAATAGCCACTGCAAAACCAAGTCTCATATACATCCCAGAAGAATAGGTTTTAACTGGCGCATCGATAAAATCCTCAAGTTCAGCAAATTTTACAATTTCATCGAATTTCTCTGAAATTTCCTTTTTAGAAAGTCCGAGCATAATTCCATTTATATATACATTCTCTCTACCTGTTATCTCAGGATGAAAACCTGCTCCAAGCTCAATCAAGGCAGAAATTCTCCCATTGGTTACAACTTTTCCAGAAGTAGGCTTTGTTATTCCTGCTATAATCTTCAATAATGTACTTTTCCCTGAGCCATTTTCCCCAATTATTCCAAGAGTAATGCCCTTCTCTACTTGGAAATTAACATCTTTCAATGCAGTAACTGTTTCTTCTGGTTTTAAATCTTTAAAAAGACTTCCTTTTACTAAAGCACTTTTAAAGGTTAGAAATCTATGCTTAGTGGAGTATTTACGGAATATTTTTGTTAGATTTTCTGCCTTAATAGCAATCAATCAGACCTCCTCTGGAAATAAATCTCTTAATTTATCAAAAATATAATATCCAAAAAAGAATAAAAATAGAGACACTCCAAAAGTTACAGAAAGTTTTTTCCAGTGTGGAAGACTTCCATAAAAAAGACAGTACTGATAACCTTCCATAATATGAGTCATTGGATTTAAATATAAAAAGGTTTTTAATAATTTTGAATTTTGAATAGTCCGAAATGACATGGGATAAATTATAGGAGTTGCAAAAAACCAAAATGTGAGCAAATTGTTTAAAATATCTTTAATGTCCTTAAAATAAACAGTCATTGAGGAGACAAGAAAAGAAAGTCCTTGGGAAAATATTAATTGTATTAGTATAATAGCAGGGAGAAACAACACCCACCATGAAAAACCTTTTCCTAAAATAATAAAAAAGACAAACAGAATTGGTAAACCAAGTAAAAAATGCACTAAATTGCTCAATACTATTACTACTGGTAAAATTTCTGCAGGAAAAAGAATTTTTTTAATTAATTGGCCATGAGTCATAAGAACCATTGAAGATTCAATAGTGGAGGAGGTAAACCATACCCATGGAAGAAGCCCACAAAAAAGAAAAAGAGCGTAATTCAGGGGAGAAGCACCAAAAGCCGGATCTCTTGGTCTTAAAATAAAACCAAAAACAATTGTATATATTACCATTAAAAGAAAAGGATTAAAAAAGGACCAAAAGAAACCGAGTATTGTCCCTCTGTAACGAGCCTTTAATTCCCTGCCTACTAAACTAAGAATTAGAACCCTATAATTATAAAGTTGAGTTAAATTTTTAACTAATTGGAACATTTTCCCTACCTGCAAAAATTTTTTTCATCTCCTCTGTATACTCATTATTCTTATAAATTATTAGAGATGGTAATACTTCATGTGAATTTGAATGGAAATTTACTTCAACGAGAAATAAATTCGCCTTCTCACCCTCTCTTGGTATAATATATCGAATTTTATTCAATTTTAAATCTGTTTGGAATAAATGATTTTTAAAATCTTTTTCTCTTTTTGTTGGATAAATAAAATATGCCCTTCCACTTTTTTTTAATAGCCGAGTCGTAGTCTGGAAAATTGTCTTTAAATCACAATATATTTCATGACGAGCAATTGCTTTTTCCAAATAGGGACTGAGTACTCCACTTCCTTTCTTTTCATAAGGAGGATTTGAAAATATTACATCGAATTTTTTACTAGGAAAAAATTTAGAAAAATCTTGATGTAAAATAGTTATTTTATTTTCTAAATTATTTAATTTTACATTCCGTATAGCTAAATCTACTAAAGATTCTTGAATTTCTAAAGCTGTAATTCTTTTAAAAGGCTTTATGCTTAAAAGGAGTGAAATGACTCCACAACCTGTTCCTAATTCTAAAAGTTCTTCATTTTCATAAGTTATTATAAAATCCGCTAAAAGAGGTGCATCAATTGAAAAGCGATATCCTTTCTTCTTTTGTAAAATTAAAATTTTTCCATAATAAAAAGAATCAAGGGTCTCATCTTCTTTCTTTAAATCTTCAATTTTCTGTTTAAACATTTAAAATCTATACTCGAAGGCAATATCTATTCCCATATAAGAAATAACTTTTTCCACAAGATTTGAATATCTTCTTACTCTATTATTTAAGAACATTTCTGTTATATCAAATTGATTAGGACCTATATAAGTGCGCCATTGCCAACCGATTTCTCTTCGTTTAATTCCCACACTATAAAATCTTAAATTTAAACCAAATTTTGATTCCTTCTTGAAATAATACTTTATACCACCACCTAATTTTGTTCCAATACTCACGCGTGATGTCCCAAGTCTTGATCTTTCAATCACATAATATTTATCGCCCTGAATTACATTCAGTCCTAAACCAACTATTATATAGGGAAAAAGGTTTTTACTTTTATAATTTTGAAATTGATATATTCCCATTAAATAAATTGAATGAATAGCCCAAAATTTATTGTAAGGTTTTTCAAAATAATTTAAGGGATAGTGTTCTAATATATACCATATACCCCCAGGCATCTCAACTACTCCATTTAATTCATACCATTCAAGATGGCAATAATAACTTGCCTTTTGATAACAGTATTCTCCTGAAATTCCTATATGTGGTTTAAAAAAATATTGTATATTCAAACTCAAACTGTTTTTCATACTTGCGTCCTCTTTGAGCATAATTTCATTTGGCCAGTAAATGTCCATATATTTAAATAATCCCTGAGTTAAACCAATAGAATAACCTATACCAATTCCAATTATAAATTTTTTTTGTTCCGCTAAAGAAAAATTAGAGAGAAGAAAAAAGGCTACAATACTTATTACTATTTTTCTTCTCATGGTATTTTGTTTTTTCTAATTTTACCTTCTTTTATTTGCTGCTTCAAGAAGAATGAGAACTCTTCTTAATCTAAGAAGAATTTCTTCAATTTTTTCTGGCGTAAATTCCCCTTTTTTAGCTTTTTCTAATTCCTTATCTATCTCCCTTTGTTCTTCCTTTACTTTTTCAATATTTATGTCCTCTGCTTTTTCTCCTTCATCAGCGAATACTAAAACTCGTCCTGGTAAAACCTCTACATATCCACCAAAAATCGCGAAATATTTTTTTACATTTCCTTTTCGGAAACTGAGAACTCCGTATCCAAGAGTTGAAAGGAGAGGTCTATGACCAGGTAATATTCCTAAATAGCCAAGTTCTCCAGGGATAGTAATCTCTTCTACTTCCTCCTTGACCAATTGTTTCTCAGGAGTGACTAATTCTAATAAAATTTTATCAATTATTTTTTCCATTAGCTGAGTTGATTTGCTCTTTCAATTACTTCATCAATTGTTCCAACCATATAGAAAGCTTGTTCAGGAAGATGATCATGCTTTCCCTCAACAATCTCTTTAAAACCTCTCACTGTTTCTTCAACAGGAACATATCTTCCTGGACGTCCAGTAAATTCCTCTGCTACAAAAAAAGGCTGGGAAAGAAATTTTTGGATTCTTCTTGCTCTTGCTACAATTATTTTATCTTCCTCGGATAGTTCTTCTATTCCAAGTATAGCAATTATATCTTGTAAATCCTGATATCTCTGAAGAATCTCTTTTACTCTCCGTGCAACCTGATAATGCTCTTCTCCCACAATTCTTGGATCAAGAATTCGGGAAAAAGATGTAAGAGGATCTACTGCAGGATAAATTCCCATTTCACTTAATTTTCTTGAAAGATTCGTATTGGCATCTAAGTGAGAGAAAGTTGTAGCTGGAGCAGGATCTGTATAATCATCTGCGGGAACATAAATAGCCTGAACAGATGTAATAGAACCTTTTTTTGTTGAAGTTATTCTTTCCTCTAATTCCCCAAGTTCGGTTGCTAAATTCGGCTGATATCCAACAGCTGAGGGCATCCTTCCTAAAAGAGCAGAAACCTCTGAACCTGCTTGAACAAATCTAAAAATATTATCTATAAATAAGAGCACATCTTGTCCTTCCTCATCTCTAAAATATTCAGCAACAGTCAGACCAGTCAGACCAACTCTTAATCGAGCACCAGGAGGTTCAGTCATTTGTCCATAAATTAATGCTGTTTTTTCCAATACTCCTGTTTTTTTCATTTCAAGCCATAAATCATTTCCTTCTCTTGTCCTCTCCCCAACTCCTGCAAATACGGAAAACCCTCCGTGTTTTTTTGCAACATTATGAATTAATTCCATAATAATTACTGTTTTCCCCACCCCTGCTCCTCCAAATAATCCAATTTTTCCACCTTTTAAAAATGGCTGGATTAAATCAATTACTTTTATTCCTGTTTCAAACATCTCTAATTTTGTGCTTTGCTCTTCAAGAGGAGGAGCAGGCCTGTGGATGGGATATCTTTTTTTTGCATTTATGGGGCCCAATTTATCAATTGGCTCTCCAATTACATTCATAACTCTTCCTAAAGTTTCCCTTCCAACTGGAATTGTAATAGGCCCTCCCAAATCATAAGCTGGCATTCCACGAATTAACCCATCAGTAGGATGCATTGAAACACATCGAACTCTATTTTCTCCAAGGTGCTGCTCAACCTCAACAACGATATCTATTGGCTTAGAAACATTAAAGCCATCACTCGTTATACGCAATGCCGTATATATTTCAGGAAGTTTACCAGAATCAAATTCAACATCCACTACTGGACCAGTAATCCGTACTACTTTTCCCTTATTTATTTTTTCTTCCTTCATTTTATCTTCCCTCCAAAGCCCTTATTGTTGTCATAATATTCACTAATTCCTTTGTTATCATGGCTTGTCTTATTTTATTTCTTTCTAAAATAAGATCATCTATTAATTCTTGAGCATTATTAGTTGCATTTTCCATTGCAATCATTCGAGCGCTATGCTCAGAAGTCATTGATTCAAGTAAAAAATGATGTATCTGATTCTCAATATATGATGGTAATAATTTTTCTAATATTGTTTTTGCATCAGGCTCATAAATGTAATCAATTGGAATTTCTTTTTCTTCAATTCTCTGTAATGGAATTAATTTTTTTATTATTAATTCGTGCCGTAAAATAGATTTAAATTCATTATAAATTACATAAATTGCATCAATTTCCTTTTTTAAAAAAAGGTTGATTAAATTTTGGGTAATTTCTCTTACTTTTTCACGATTTAAATTCTGAAATATGCCAGGAAGCTCATAATGAATATTGAAATGTTCTTTCTTAAAAAATGTTACAGCCTTTTTACCAATTAATGTTAAGTTAATTTCTACTTTATCCTTTTTTTCTTCAATGAATTCCAATGCTTTATCTTTTATTTTGGAATTAAAAGCACCACAAAGACCCCTATCTGAAGTAACAATTACTAATTCAATTTTTTTCTCTTCTCTTTCCTCTAAAAGGGGATGTAAATTTTTATTCACTCTCGAGGCAATACTTGATACCAGTACTGGTAATTGATGAGCATATGCACGGGTATTTAACAATGCTTGCTGTGCTCTTTTTAATTTTACTGTGGAAACAGTCTTCATAGCCTTAGTCATTTGTTGAATATTACCGATTGTTCTAATTTTCCTTCTTAAATCAAGAAGAGTTGTCATTTAAACTTTTCCTTCTTTAAATTCCTCTGTAAATTTAGTAAGAAAGGAATGAATTTTTTGATCTAATTCCTTGTCAATTTCTTTTTTCTCTGAAAGCTCCTTTAGAATTTGCATGTGCTCATTATTGTCAACATATTGAAATAATTTAACCTCATATTCTTTTATTTTATGAACCTCGATTTCATCTAAAAAACCTCTTGTTCCAGCATAGATTATCAATATCTGCTTTTCAACAGGCAGAGGTCGGAACTGACCTTGTTTCAATACTTCTGTTAATCTGTTTCCTCTTTCTAATTGAGCTTGGGTAGCTTTATCCAACTCACTTCCAAATTGTGCAAAGGCAAGAAGTTCACGATACTGAGCTAAATCAAGACGTAATTTTCCTGCTACTTGTTTCATAGCTTTTATTTGAGCATTTCCTCCAACTCTTGAAACAGAAATTCCCACATTTATTGCAGGTCTTATACCTGCATTAAATAATTGAGGCTCCAAATATATTTGACCATCAGTAATTGAGATTACATTAGTTGGAATATAAGCAGAAACATCTCCTGCCTGAGTCTCAATTATTGGAAGAGCAGTTAAACTTCCTCCTCCATTCTCATCATTAAGTTTTGCTGCTCTCTCAAGTAATCTTGAATGCAAATAGAAAATATCACCTGGATATGCCTCTCTGCCAGGTGGCCTTCTCAAAAGTAGAGATATTTCCCTGTAAGCAGCAGCATGCTTTGAAAGGTCATCATATATTACTACAGCATGTTTTCCATTGTCTCTAAAATACTCTCCCATAGCACATCCACAATAAGGTGCAAGATACTGGAGAGATGAAGGATCTGAAGCTGAAGCCACCACAACAATTGTATAATCCATGGCCCCATGATCTTCAAGGATTTTCAATATCTGAGCAATAGTGGAATTCTTTTGACCTATTGCCACATATATACAAATTACATCTGTATTTTTTTGATTTAAAATGGTATCAAGAATAATTGCTGTTTTCCCTGTTTGGCGATCACCTATAATTAATTCTCTTTGACCTCTTCCAATAGGAATCATTGCATCAATTGCTTTAATACCTGTTTGAAGGGGTTCTTTTACTGGCAAGCGGTCTACTACTCCTGGTGCAAGTCTTTCCACAGGCATAAAAACATTGGTTTCAACAGGGCCTTTTTCATCAAGAGGTTGCCCGAGTGGATTTACTACTCTCCCAATAAGTGCCTCACCTGCAGGAACTTCAATTATCCGGTGTGTTCTCTTCACGATATCTCCTTCTTTAACTAAGTGGGTCTCGCCAAGAAGAATAGCTCCTATACTATCTTCTTCAAGATTTAAAGCCAGTCCATAGACATTATTTGGAAATTTTAACAATTCATTATACATAGCGAATTCAAGGCCATGAATTTGAGCAATCCCATCTCCTACATATGTAACAATACCAACTTCTTTAACATCTATTTCTGCTTTATAATTTTTTATTTGATTTTCTATTATTTCGCTAATTTCATCTGCTTTTAATTCCATTTTTACTCCTCACCTAGTATTTTTTCTTTTAATTTTAACAAATTTCCTTTAATTGAACCATCATAAAGAATGTCTCCCTTTTTTATTGTAACACCTCCTATAAGAGAAGAATCTATTTGAAACTTAACATCTACTTCAGCCTTTACCATTTTTTTTAGTTTCTCTTTCAATTTTTCTTTTTGTTCTTTTGTTAATGGATAGGCAGAAGTTACCTCAAAAGTATGTATGTTTTTCCTTTCATTCCAGTAAGTTTGAATTAAGTCTTTGATTTCCTGGAGAAGTAATAATCTATTTTTTTCAGCTAATATAAGGAAAAACCTTCTACTTTTTTCTGAATATGGAATTTTCTTCAATATTTGAGAAAGAACTTCTTTTTTTTGATTAGAAGAATAAAATGGACTGAGAATAAAATTTTTAAAATCCCTTTTTTTCTCAATTAAATCCAAAAAACTCTGTATTTCCTGATAAATTTTTTTATATTCTTCATCATTATCAATAGCTTTCACCATACCCAAGGCATATCTTTTTGCAATTATTTGAGTTCTCATTTAATTTCCTCGATCTTTTCAATATACTTATTAATTAAATATCTATGTTTCTCAGGTGTCAAACTTTTTTTTATCTTTTTCTCAGCAATTGATACAGAAAGCTCAATAGCATAAGTCTTTAATTCTTCAAATCCCTTTTTTAATTGCTGCTCTATTTCTTTCTGAGTTAATTTTTTAATTCTTTCAGCTTCCTTTATTCCCTCCTGAATAATGCGTTCCCTTTCCTTTTTTGCATTTAATTCCGCCTTTTCTCTTATTTCATACATTTCTTTTTCCAAATTCCTTAATCTCTTTTCTATCATTGCCAATTGTTCTTCAGCTTCTTTTCTCTGAGATTCTGCTTGATAATAAGTTTCTTTAATTTTTTTGTTTCTTTTGATAAGATAATTTTTAAGAGGCTTATATAGAATATAAGCGAGAAAACCAAAAAGAATGAGAGAGTTAATTATTTTCCCTATAAATTCTGACCAATTGAACGAAGGTTCTTCAGTTGGAAAAACAGGCAGGAAAAATATAAATATTAAAAACAAAAATATTAGAACTTTTTTCATTTTTCTTCCAAAATCTTTCTTATAATTTGATTTGCAAGAAATTCAGAATGCTTTTTAAGTTCTTTTTTATTTTTTTTAACCTCTTTTTTAATTTTTTCTTTTGCATTTTCTATTAAATTCTCGCTTTCTTTTCTTGCTTGGTTTATAATCTTTTGTTTTTCATTTTCACCATCTTTTAAATACTTTTCTCTCAACCTGGAAGCATCTTGATAGGCCCGAGACAAATTTCTATTTATTTGCTCTATATTTTTTTGATAAGTATCAATTGCTTTATTATAATTTTTTAAATTTGAATTAATAATCTTCTCTCTTCTATGAATAATATTTCTCACTGGTTGAAAAAAAATTTTGTTCAATACTATCACCAGAATCCAAACTATAATTACGATAATTATAAAAGATATATCTATCGCTAACATATTAAATTGACAGATTTATTTAACATTTTTGAATTTAAAAATCAAGTTTAATAAAATTTGATAATTTCAAATACAAAATAGGTTAAGAATTTTTGATAATAAAATCAGAAATAAGGGATAGCATCTTCTCAAAATGCTCAGGATTCGAGTATCCATGATCAGCTCCTTCAATAATTTTTAATTCACATTTTTTTATTAAAGAAGCCAATTTTTCACTATGATAAATGGGTACAGATTCATCATGATCTCCATGAACTATTAAAGTAGGTACTTTAATTTTAAAAGCTACCTGATATGCATTTAAATTTTTTGCCTCTTCTAATAAAGAGTAATTTAATCTAAAATTACTTCCATCTCTTGCTATATAATCTATATATTTATCTTCCTCCCATTTTTTTATTAGTTGTTTACCTCCTTGGAGGATAAATAATTCATATAAATCAGAAACAGGTGATTTTAAAGCCAAAATATATAAATCATTGCTTTTTGAAGCAGTTAAAATACTTGCAAATCCCCCAAAACTTGAACCTATTAAACCAATTTTTGAATATCCCAATTTCTTTAAAAATTCAATTGCACTTGAAATATCATTAACTGCTATTGATATTGTAATCTCGCTGAGTTTTCCTTCACTTTCCCCATGACCAAAGAAATCAAATCTAAAGGTTGAAATTTTATTTTCATTTAAAATTTTTTCTAACATAATATTAGATGTACTATTTTTATCCGTTGTAAAACCATGACATAATACGACAATAAAATTTTTCTGAGATGAGATTGGTTCTGACAATATTCCACAAAGTTTATATCCTTTACTGGTCTTAAAAAATAGTTTTTCACCCATTGTAATTAAAATATTAACATAAAAAAAGCACAATTTTAAGTTTTCATAAGTTCTGCAAAAGTTCAAAAACATATTGGACTTCCTTGAGGGAAAAGGAAAGGATTAAAATTGCGTCAGATCTATCTTAGGAGTTATTTTCGTGGTTATAATTGGCTTATGAGGTATATACATGATGTAGAGAATCATCCTCAAAGGGATGTAATTGAAG
>Ga0209426_1000121_pt1 | contig 124589 bp, 130 predicted proteins | sample Deesub1362B_J571_FD_187697 | JGI IMG/M metagenome (GOLD analysis project Ga0209426, IMG submission 187697) | Deep oceanic, basalt-hosted subsurface ecosystem from Juan de Fuca Ridge flank, Pacific Ocean, CORK Borehole 1362B_J2.571 (SPAdes)... ... | reverse complement strand
ATCCCATAACAGTAAGGGATTCAAAATAGGTCAATTTAATTCCTTTTTCAATTTTTTCTTTAATTTTCAAAACATAATTAACAAAATCCTTTTCCGGGATTTCCTGATTTCCTATTCTTATTCTTTCTCTGACATTCATAACGTGCGGAGATGTAAAAAGTCCGACATTATTTATATTTTTTTGAATAAGACCTGAAACAATATGATGGGCTGTGCTTCCCTTTCCTTTTGTTCCTGCTATAATAACGGGTTTTTTTAAATCATTCTGGGGATTTGAAAATTCTTTTAAACTCCTCAAAAACCTTTCAAAGTCAAACTCACCCTTGGGTCTTTTCCTTTCATAATTGATAAGTGATTCAAGATACAGATTTGCTTCTTTAAAATTCATCTGAACAAAAAGAAGGAAACAACAGATAGGATTATTGTGTAAATTCCGAAAAGAGGGAAAAGTTTCCTTTTCATTGAACCTTCAAGGATAAAAAGGGCAAAAAGACCTGCTAAAAGTGCAGATAAAAACCCGAAACCTGCAGACACAGGTTCCAGATATTTCAAATCACCTATTGTAAGCACAAAGGCACCGAAAACAAGGGGAAGATACATATAAAAGGAAAATTCAAAGGATTCCTTAGGATTGACTCTGAGCAAAAGAGCGGTTGTTATTGTTGTTCCTGACCTTGAGATACCCGGAAGGAGTGCAAAAACTTGCATCACACCTATAATGAATGCTTTTTTATTATCTATTCTTTCGCCACCCTTTTTTACTCTTGAAGATAAAAGATAAAATCCATTTAAAAGAAAGAAGATAAAAAGATAATCGGGTTTCTCAAAAAAATTTTCAATCAAATCTTTGAAAAAAAAGGCAACAATTCCTGCGGGTAAAATTCCAATAAAAATTTTAATATAGTTCTCTTTGTAATAACCGAATATTCTTTTTCTGAAATAAATTAAAATTGAAAAAAGAGTTGCAAGATGTAAAAGAGTTTCAAGACCTATCCCTTTTAAATTGAATTTTAACAATTCCTGAAGGAATAAAAGGTGTCCTGAAGAGGACACAGGTAAAAATTCTGTTATACCCTGCAATAAACCGAGGAGAATCTCTTTCAATTTTTATTCCTTTTTTTCTATTAATTTTAAAATATCAATAAGTGGCACAAGATCATCATTTATCAGGATTATTTTCTTAAAAATTTCCTTATCAAGGTCATAGGGAACTTCAAGTAATTTCACATCTCTTTTTCTGTAAATTCCCTTAACCTCACCTGTTCTTATAAATATATTTTCCCTTTTATCCTTTTCTATAAATATATATGAATAGGGCTTTTTCTCCTGTGGAATATTAAGAAGTTTTGAAAAGGAAATTACAGGTATCATCATATTTCTGAAATTTGCCATACCTATAGCATAGTCAGGTAAGTCAGATGTTTCAACAATATCTATCCCTGTCACAACCTCTGTTGCCTGATGGGTATAAATTGAGTAAAATTCATCTCCAACTCTGAAAACAAGAAACTCTTCCTCCTTCTCCTCTTCCAGTTCAACTATTGCTTCTGGAAGTTTCTCTGTTTCAACACGGGTATACTCTTCAACAGAGAGCACCTTTTCTTCCTTTTCCTTGATTTCCTTTTCCTCCTTCTTTTTCTTTACCTTCCTCTTTAATTTCTTTTTTGATTTCGTTTCTCTGGATTTTGCTTTTTCCTTTGCCTCCTTCTTTTTTTTCTCCTTTTGCTCTTTTTTCTCTTCCTTTATCTCTTCTTTTCCGAGTAATTCAAGAAATTTCTTATAGCTTATTTCTTCCTTCATAGCTCAAGAATTGTAAACTGCTCATTTGTGTATATGCATATCTCAGCAGCAATTTTCAGCGACTCCTCAACAATTTTTTTTATATCAAGTTCTGTATGTCTTAAAAGTGCAAGTGCTGAAGCCCTTGCATAGGAAGCACCTGAACCAATTGCCACAATTCCGTATTCAGGTTCAACAACCTCACCGCTTCCTGAAATTATAAGGGCTTTTTCCTTATTTAAAACCGCAAGAAGCGCTTCAAGACGTCTTAAGAATTTATCTGTCCTCCATTTTCTTGCAAGTTCAACAGATGCCCTCATAATATCGCCTTTATATTCTTTTAAATTTTTTTCAAGATTTTCAAAAAGGGTATAAGCATCGGCAACAGCACCTGCAAACCCCACAAGAACCTGATTATTGTAAATCTTCATAACCTTTCTCGCCTTATGTTTCAGAACAGTTTCACCGAACGTCACCTGCCCATCTGCCCCAATAACCGCCTTCCCATCCTTCACAATACCGAGAACAGTTGTGGAATGAGTCATTGTAAAATTATAATATAGAGAGCAATGAAAATAAAAAAATAAGAAGTTTTATAAAATAGCTATCTAACTACTGCTAATTTATATTATTGTTTTAATGGTTTTGTTTCATCTTTTTAAAGTAGCTTCTTAATTGCTTTTATACCTGTTCATTTTAAATTATTTAAATTTAGGGGCGGACAACGATTATTCTTTCGAAATAAATTCTTTGTAAATCTTCAACAATTACTTTGTAGTTTGGTTTTGCGTGTAGGACTTTATTTTCTCCGTAATAAATTCCTGTATGCCATACCTGGTATTTTTTGTTATTAAATATAAAAAAACTATCGGTGCTTACGGTATCTGATAAAAGAAAAAAGAGTATATCGCCTTTTTTTAATTCATTTAAATCAAGACTTTCTTTTTTTATACCGTAGAGATTTTTAACAATCTCTCCGAGTTTATTGCTTTTGATTAACTTGTAAGGGTATACCGATAATTTAAGCCAGCTTTTCCCTGTTAATTTTGAGTAGGGTAAAAAAAGGAGTCCGAGGCAATCAATTTTTTTCTTACTTCTTCCGTCCCATTCATATTTAACATTCAGATATTCAAGAGCGTAATTCAGGTATTTTTCTCCGTCGGTTAAATTAAAATTTGAGGGATCAAAAGTTCTTTTAAAATAAAAATCAATGCTATCCTTTTTGACTTTTCTTCTTATAAAAATCGGGGTTTTCCATACTTCTATAATATCAGTAATTTCTTTTATGTCTTTATTATTAAAGATAATAGAGCCATTGGTTCGGTCATTAATTATAAATCTATTTTGGGTTGAATCGTATATTCCAACTGAGATATAATCGGGTGAATGATTTGTATCTCCGTGGATGCCTATTTGTAAATCGGGGTAAATCTGGGGGATATAATCTGTTTTATTTTCATTTGCTTTTACAATCTTTTCAAACTTTGAATAATTTATAACGCCTTTAACGAGTGCTTCTCTTGCGTCGTTTATATTGGGGTAATTCAAAGGGCAGAATCTGTAAAAGGTTGTTTTAACATTATTTTCATAGGGTTTAAAGGTAATAAAGTATATTTCCTCCGGCACAAATTTTTTTTCGTTTAATGCAATCGGATAACTTTTTAAAACTTTTTTATTTTGAAGAAAATAAGCAACATGTTTACTTTTATCTATAAGAATCCATACTGAGTCAATTTTTTCTTTATTAATAAGTTCAAAAAGGTTTAAATTGTAATTTATAAGGCTATCAATATAGATACAGAAAGAAAGCCGAGTAAACATTAAAATCTGGAATATAAACTTTAAACTCATATTATATTATAACACACAAAAAACCTAATTCGAAACTTCGGTAATTACCGAAATGCCGAAATTGTGAAAGAATTTACAAAGACTTTATTAAGGGTTTTAAAATGTCATATAATTTAAACTTATGGAATGTATTATAAGTTTGTTTCTTTTTACTTCTTTATATCATTTTTCTTCAAAAGATTCTTTTGATTTAATAGGAATGGTTAAGTTGAGTGAATTTAAAGAGGGGGTAGAATATGTTCATAGAAAAGGAATAATTTTATTCTTTCCCAGTGTTAATAAAACTGTATTTACGGATACATATGGAGTGTACTTTTTCAAGATTCCGAGCGAAGTCAATTATTTAAGAGGACCCGAGATTCGGTTTAAAGAAAAATATTTTTCTTTCTCAGAGATAAGTGGATACATAACACCGGAGTATGGTTTTGCTATTTTTTCTTTCGGCAGAGGTGAGAAGAAAGGTCTTAAAGTCAGTTTAAGAACGGATTATGATACTCTATTAAAGTGGGCTGAAGAAAATTACGAAGGTGAAAATAAAGATACCCTTTTAAATTTAATAAGAGCATATAAAGTAATTGAAAAAATTGAAGAAAAAATGCCTATTGATACGATTTTGAGAATGTATTTTAAATCAATAAACATAATCCCAACTATAAAAGCCGTGAGCGAGGTGTTTTATACACTTAAATTAAAAATGGATACAAACGGAGTAAAAGATACATTGTTATTCAGAGATATATGTGATAAAATTATTTCCGGATTTCTCATAAAATCAAAAGGCAAATACATTTTAATACACAGAATGATAAAAGAAATATTGCTTGAGCATGCTGATTATTCGACCATTTTGAAATCCTTAGAAAAAGCAATCAAAAAGTTTTGTAGAGAAGATACCCTTTTGTATCATTTATATTTAATAAGTATTGTGCAGTCAGATTGGGTATCTGCTGAATCTCTTGCATTTGAAATGGTAAAGAATTATCCTCAAATTAAAGAACATTTTTCAGTTTATTATTTCACTTTACTCCCGGATATTTACCTCTCAGAACCTGATATTATTTCGCCGAGAAGTATTGCAAGCCAAATTTTTACAATACTTACAGAATCAAATGCAAGGAGAAAACGCCGTGAAATATCCGAAAGAATAAATACTGTATTCTCCCATATCAAGGAATTAGAAAAATCAGCAAAATACAGAGATACTCTTAATCTGATAAAAGCGTATTTTTACTTAAAAAACAAAAAAGACATTTCTGAAGTAAAGAGAATATGTAAGAAAGTTTTAAAAAGGCATCCTTTCTGGTCCTTTAACGTATATTTATTATTTTTGTATGCGATAGAAACCGGTGATAATAAAAAAATAAAAAATCTTGCGGATTATGTGTTAAAAAACAAAAGTAAATTTAAACTTTCCTGTTTTGCTCTTTTTAAGTTTTTAAAGATTTTGCAATCGCTGAATTTAGAACAGACTTCTTTGGAGGTAATTAAAAATTTGTATAATTTCATAACGTATCATTTAAACAGAGGAGAACCTCCGGTCTCCGTACCTTGGATGTGTCAAAGTGGGCAAATTTATGAAGGATTGAATAATACAGTTACAAACGCATACCGTGTAAAAATAACTGAATTAATAAAAAAGGGGGAATCAGCCAAAGCGGAAGAACTTATCAATGAGGTTTTTGAAAAATTCCCCTGTCATAAAAATACGGATTTGTGGTTTATATATGCAAAATTTAATAAAAAAGATAAGGACAAATTGTTGAGTATTTACAGGCAGAGTTTAGCCTGTGGTGTGTGGGAGTTTTACGATTCACTGATGGTATTAGTGGAGAAAATGTATGATAAAGAAACTGCAAAAAAGATATTGTATGAGGAAGCCTTTAACAATAAGTCAGTCTATGTTTTAAAAAGATTAAAAGAATGGCTTAAAAAGAACAACATGGATTACTCTGAAGTTGAGAAAGAATTGAAAAAAGTAATCAGGCGAAGACCGCGAATAAGGTAAAAGATTTATTTAAGGAACCCTTCCTATTTCTATTCGGTATTCCTTTAGTCCCAGTAATTGTCATAAAGATAAATAACCTGTCCTCTCATGGAGGAAACCTCGTATACAAGAGTAACAATAGTCGGAGTGTATTTTATAAGAGTAATCACTCTTTCAGGATTAAAGTCTTTTTGTCCTGCCTTTTTGTAAATTTTATTTACCTTGTAATCCGAGACATTAAAAAGATTGCCTTTTGCAACTTGCAGTAAATTTTTCTGTCCCCAGGTATCAAAAGCATCGTTATATCTCAGAGGAACGGCTTCCCAGCCCGTTTCCATTGCTCTTACTTTCAGTCTTGTGAACCAGAATTGTCTCGTATGTTTTTCATCGTTTGTTCTTATATCAATTTTTATTACCAAAAATAAAGGATCAGGGACCATCTGTTTTAAGAATCTCTCTCTTTCTTCTGGGGTATAAGATTCATCAAATGAGATGGTGCTTATAATGGTATCTCTTTCTGCTTTATTGAATCTCATAAATCTCTTACTTATAACCTTTATAAAATAGTCTTCTTTTCCGCAATAGACCCATTCTCCTATGCGATATAGAGTCTTCCCGAGTTTATACTTATAAATCGCCTCTGAGAATTGCTCATCAATAGATTTTTCTTTTTCTCCAGGATATTTAATACGTGGGTAAGTTTTTAATACTTGATTACATAAAATACATAATATCACATACCACATTGTTAATATTATTGTTAATATTTTATGTTGGATAACAAATAAAATTCAAAAGATACACTTTGAAATTATCAGTTGAACATCAGGACATAAGGACTTTATAATTTATCACGAAATGAAAGAAATACTCTTTTATACCCTCAAAAAACTCCCTGATTTAAGAATTCAAAAATATCTTTCTGTTTACGGTTCATGGTCAAAAGCAAGAAGTGAAGTCTTTGAAAGACAAAGAACATTTCTGGCTTTTTTGCATGATCTCGGAGAAAAAATAACTGTTTCTCTCAGATATGATTATGATCCTGCACGGGATGGTCTTAAGGAGCCGAAACTTAAAATTTTTCTTATTGTGAGAAATCAATCAGATATTGAAAATAGAAAGCTTGATGGTTTCATCCGTGAAGGATTCCTAAAAGATTTTTATATCTTTGAGCCCTCAGATAAGTCTGTGGACTTTTCTTCTTACTCGTGGATTTCTTCTATTTCATCTATAATAAAAGCGGAAGAAAAAATTTTCCCTCTCACTAAATCCAGTACAGTCCCGTATTATTATCTGGTATTTCCTTTTGAACCGAACCCCGAAAATGATTTTATATTTCTGGACAGATTATTAGAAACAATAGATAAAAAAATACTTGTGGATATAACCCTTACTCCTTATCGAATTTCACTTAAGGAATATGAAGCAATTAAAAATATGATTACCAAACTTGAAGAAGCCGAAAGAGGTACTATAACCGATGCTTATAAAAAGAAAGATGCAACTTCTGAGATCGCTCTTAGGTTGTTTGAGGATTATTATAATTCTTTTCTTACCGAGAAAACATTCAAATATTCCATAAGAATAGGAGCGGAAGACATTTATTATGGTGAATTGATTGCCAGAAGTATTGCTCTTGCTTCCACTACTAATGATAAGTACAGAATTATTTCTATCAGTAAAGACAAAGATCCTGAAGATTTTGAAAAGGAATTCAGTTTCTTAAAATCGGTTTCCTCAGATACCATAGTAGAATACAAAGATTTCTGGAGCCAAGTAACTTCAAATCAACCAACTATACTTGCTATGAGAAGCCTTCCTCATATAGCAACATTGAATGAACTTTCTGGATTTTTCAGAATAATTGTTCCGGGATTTGAGGTATTAAAAACCGTCCATATAGAGACAGATCCTGAATTGAAGTTTTCTCCAGAGGAAAAGGAAATTGAGATAGGAGTAGACGCAAATAAAGAAAAAGTTAAAATTAAAATAGCACTTGATCAATTAAAAAAGCACATGTTTGTAAGTGGAGTTACAGGGAGTGGAAAAACAACATCGATCTTTAACATCTTAATTCAATTATGGGGCAAATACAACATTCCTTTTCTTGTCATTGAACCTTCAAAAACAGAATACAGAATTTTAAAAACACTTAAGTATTCCGAAGATCCTATTGCGAGAAAAGTGGGTGAAGATTTAAGAATCTATACCTTAGGGGAGGAGAGAATTTCTCCTTTCCGATTTAATCCCTTTGAATTTCAGAAATACACTTCTATTAATGAACATTTGGGAACCTTAGATACCTGTTTTAAAGGTGCTCTTCCTCTGTGGAATCCTTTACCTGCAATTATAGGTGAAGCTATGGAAGAAATGTATGCGAGATTTGGATGGACCGTAAGGGATACTGGTGAAGAAGTGGAATCCACAGAAAATTTGAAAGTCTTTCCTATAATGAAGGAGTTTTATGATATTGCGTTAAAGGTAGCTCAAAGAAAAGAATACAGTTCAACAGTAAGCAAAGATATTACCACCGCCATTGAAGTGCGTCTTGGAACACTCTTAAGAAGAAGTGTTGGACCCATGATAAATTCACCCTATTCCCTTCCCTCCATAGAAGAACTTATGAAATATCCCACTATTCTTGAAATGGACTATTTAAATGAGGAACAAAGTAACCTTATGACAATGTTTATTCTTGCGAAAATTCTTGACTACGTGAGAACTACAAGGAAAGCCGGTTCTGAACTTAAGCATGTTATCGTTCTTGAAGAAGCGCATAATATAGTGGGAATTGTATCCGAACTACCTTACACAGGTGAATTTGCTGACCCAAAGGGAGAAGCAACAAAATATATTACAAAAATGTTAAGCGAGATAAGAACTTATGGAGAAGGAATTATAATAGCAGATCAGATTCCGTCAAGAATGGCTCCTGATGTAATTAAAAATACCAATATAAAATTAATTCACAGAATAGTAGCAGGAGATGATCGTGAAATAATAGGTCAAACAATGCTCATGAATCCTGGACAGGCAGAAGAGATAGCACGTTTTAATCCCGGTGAAGCATTCTTTTATATAGAAGGGATATACTTTCCCTTAAAAGTTATCTGTACTAACCCTTTTGAAAAATTCAAATTTCCGGTTACTCATCCACCTTTTGGGCTTGAGTTATTAAACTATATTAAAGATGAGAAATGGTATATAGGACATCAAAAGTTAAGAGAAGAAGCATTTAAAATCGAGTCCATATTGTGGACGATAGAAAATACTGCAAAAAAATTGGAGAGAAATTATGAAAATCTTAAAATAAGGATAGAAAGGGTTTTAAGATCTGGTAGACCGAGTAAGGACGAAATAAGAAATGTTGAGGAGGAAATAAATGAAAGACTTCGCTTTTTGAGTACATTTCTTAAAAATAAATATGAGAGTGAAATTATACCTTCCCTTGAAAAAATAAAAGAAGCAAATTCCCGAATATGGATTATACTTTTTAAAAGGGTAAAAATGAGGCTTGAATGGAAGGCACGCCCTGCATATCAAGAACTTTATAATAAATATTTGAATTTGACCAAAATTTTAAAAGAAAATAAAAAGGTGAAATAAAATGTTGTACTTCAGAAGATTGCTCGGTGCAGATAATCCTTTGCGTAGAATTTACAGAAGTAAAGAAAGAATAAAGGATACTGTACATAAAGAGGTAAAAGAGATAAGAGAAAGAAAAAAAGGAATTAGAGAAAAAATAACGGAGATGAAAAGCGGTGTCAATGAGTTAAAAAAAATAAATCAGGAAATAAAAAATGTAAGTTTAAAAATAAAAGAAATAAACCAAGAAATAAAAAATCTTCAAAATAAGATACTTGAAATAAAAAGCAAAAGCGAAGAAAATGAAAAATACCAATCCTTAGCATCTGATTATGTAAAAAAAATAAAATCATTGAAACAAGAAAAAGAAAATCTAAAATCAAAATTGCTCTATTTAAACGAAAGAAAGAAAATTATGGAGATAGAAATAAAACTTATTGAATTAGCAATAAAATCTGAACTTGAAAGATTATTTGAAAAGACAAGTAATCTTGAGGACTTTGTCTCTGACTTAGAACAAGCCGAGAAGCAGAAAAAGGAAGATGTCTTACATCTCTACTCCACCTTTTCTCTTGTTCATACATCAGGAATAGCAGAAATAATTGAAAAAGGCATGGAAATTTCGGAAGATGAGAGAAAATTTTATAAAGGAATTTCCGAAGAATTACAGAGAGAAGTCATAGATTTAATAGATTTCTATCACTCTATGAAAGAAGAATTAGAAATACTTTCCCTTGAATTTAATTCAGCAAGAGGAATTGTTTCTGAGGCATTGGAGGTTTTTTATGAAGATAATTATCCTTCTATATTTATAGATATGCTTTTTAATTCTGACATTTATTATAAACCTCTCCATGAGTCTCTAATTAGTGGTCCTTATAAAGAACATGAATATTCCCCTTCTACCGGTTCTTATTCATCATCTCTTGCTGTACACGGAGAAGAGACAAAAGTTGCAGGGAAAGAGTATATTCCTCCTGATCCCCATGCGAGAGGAAACATTGAAATATGGATAGAAAAACCTTCTTCGCCCAGAACATTATCTTCCCTTGAATCCTCTTTGAATTCCCTTGCAATTGAACCTGTAAGACAGCCTTCTTATCTTGAGGTGCACTGGCACCCTTCAGGAGTCGGTACAGGTTATTTAAAAAATACATGGGGAGGAGTTGAAGGGACTTATATATTAAGTTATGGCTGTAGTGGATTAGAAATTTCACCTGCAGATGAAGCAACCATTTATATGGAGGCAGAAAGAAGTTGGCGTGATTTTTCTAATTATTCCTTGGGAAATTCTTCAAGTGCGTTGTCTTTGTTTTAAAAGGAGAACACTATGGGGAGAAAAAAAATTGAAGTAAGAAATCTCAGAGAAGCAGAAATAAAAGTGGAGAAAAAGTTAAAAGAAGTAGATGAGGTAAGCGAAGAAGCGCAAAAAATTGTGGAAGACCTTGAAAAAGTGACAAAAGGACTTCAAGGAGTTCTCAAAGGCGGAATATCCCTGGAGGATAATAGGAAATTGGAAGAGATACTTAAAGATGCAAAATATGTAGCGACGAAACAATTTGAAAATGCTAATGAAAAAAGAAAAATACTTATGCGTCAGACAGAAGAATGGAGGGATACATTTTATGAAGCACTCAAAAATAAAGAAGTAGATGAAGAAAAACTCGATGCAATTCTTTCAAAACTCAATACAAGAGTTGTTGAAACTCTTGTAAGAAAAGCAGTTGAAATGTCAAAAATGGAAAAAGAACAGTACGGAACGCTTCACAGAAAAACCGACAGGGAAATCAAAGAGGATGAAAGTATAAAACAAAAACAGGAAAAAGATGTTGATATATATAAATCAATAAATGTAAAAGTAGGATAAAATGTCCGCACAAGAAGTAAAAAAAATTTGGAAAGAAAGCATCAACGAATTTAGAGACTTTTATCTTCAAAAACTTAACGAATTAAAAGACATTTTCAGCGAAAAAATCAAAAAAGTTGATGACTCTGACCTCAAAAAGGAGTTATTTTCGGAACTTTATGGAACAAGAAATGAAATTGTTTCAATTTTCAAGCAAAAACTCCCTGAACTGCAGAATGAGTGGGTTAATATTCAAGAAGAAGTAAGGAATGCTGAAAATCCTTCTGAATTAATAGAAGAAATAAAAGAAATATTTGAAACTGCAAAAAAAGAAATTGAAACGCCTTATTATGAATTTTTAATATTTCTTTCAGAAAAAACAGGAGATTATAAAACCTGTGCAGAAATTTATCTCCATCTGGGCAAAAAAGAAAAATCCGCAAAATATTATGAACTTATGGGTGATTATGCAAAGGCAGGGAGTTTATATGAAGAAATAGGGAATATTGATAAAGCGATCAAAAATTACAAGAAAGCGAATGATAAAAAAGCACTCCTCAGATGTTATTCAAAAAAGAAAGATTATGCGAATGCTGGAAAAATTGCTCTTGAATTGGGTGAAAAGGAGAAAGCGGCAGAGTATTTTGCGCTTTCCGGTGATTACGCAAAGGCAGGAAGTTTATATGAGGAAATAGGGGATATTGACGAGGCGATTGAAAATTACAAGAAAGCGAATAATAAAGTGGCACTTCTTATATGTTATTTAAAAAAGAAAGATTATGCGAATGCTGGAAAAATTGCTCTTGAGTTGGGTGAAAAGGAGAAAGCGGCAGAGTATTTTGCGCTTTCCGGTGATTATGCAAAGGCAGGAAGTTTATATGAGGAAATAGGGGATATTGATAAGGCGATTGAAAATTACAAGAAAGCGAATAATAAAGAAGCACTTCTCAGATGTTATTTAAAAAAGCAAGATTATGTGAATGCTGGAAAAATTGCTCTTGAGTTGGGTAAAAAGGAGAAAGCGGCAGAGTATTTTGCATTTTCCGGTGATTATGCAAAGGCAGGGAGTTTATATGAGGAAATAGGGAATATTGATGAGGCGATTGAAAATTACAAAAAGATAAATGATAAAGAAGCACTTCTCAGATGTTATGTAAAGAAAAAGGATTATGCGAATGCAGGCAAAATCGCTCTTGAGATCGGCAAAAAAGAGGAAGCGGCAGAATATTTTGAAAATGCAGGAATGTACAGAGAATCGGCAAAAATTTATGAAGAATTAAAAAATTATGAAAAATCTGCAGAGAACTATGAAAAGGCGGGAGATTTAGAGTCCGCTCTAAAAATATATTCAGAACTTCAAAATTATTCAAAAATGGCTGAAATTAGTGAAAAACTCGGAAAATTTTACGAATCCGCAAAGTATTATGAAAAAATAAATGAATATGTAAAATCTGCACAGAATTATTTAAAAGCAGGAATGTATGATGAAGTTATAAAACTCTCAGAACATCTTAAAGACACAATGCCGGAAATTCTTGCAGATGTTTATCTCAAAAAAGGAAACATAATGGAAGCTCTTTTCCTTTATCTTAAGTCTGATAATTATGAAAAATTCGGAGAGGTATGCAATAAATTGTGGAAAGGAAAAGGACATGTGACCATGGAAGAAATAGAGGAAATTCTGGAGATAATAAAAGATACGGGGAAATCGCCTTCTTTAATCTTAAGATTTGTTAATCTTCCTTTCATTATGTCCGTAAATGGTGATTATTACGAAGAGAATACTTTTAATCTTGAATTTTTTAGAAACAGATTAAATGAATGCACAAAAAATGGAAAATTTTTCAATGAAAAATTTCTGATAATGAAAATGGAGCCGATAAAAATTCGTGAAATTCCTCCTGATTTAGATATTGATGTATCCCTTTTTACAAGTAAATTAAAAGAAGGATTGAAAGAGGGAGGACTTGAAAGAGATTTAAAAGCAAATGTGTTTTATGTAAGTTTAAGGTTCGGAACAGTGGAAGATTTTAGACCCTACTGTGTGGTAATAACCGAGAACAAAGAATTTTATCCTGAAGTAAATGTAGGATGCGAACTTATAAAATTTGGCAGAGAAATAACACTTGACATAAATGTATTTTACTTCCCGAGAGAGCCTCGTGAAGGTGAGGGATGGGTGAGTTTTAATAACGAGATATGGAACAAAGTTAAGTTAATAGTAAAAAAAGCGGATGCAAAGATAAACACAAAACTTGAAACAATACATCAATTTTGCAAAGAGGCACTTGAAAAATGCGTGGCAACTTATTGATAAATTTAAGCAAAAATGTATACAGTTGAGTTATATCCGATTTGGAAATTTATTCGGAGGATAATTGGTCCTTGGAAAAGTAGAGAGACGTACTTTATTTCTTGTGCCAGAGAGAAGGATTTCATTTGTATTGCCACAGAGTCTGGAGTTATATATGTTTTAAGTAGTGATGGAAGAAAAAAATGGGAACGAGGTTTAGAAGGTAAGTGTTTTTCATACCCCGTTATTGATAGTCAGGATAACATTTATATCGGTACTAATGAGGGAATTCTTTATGCATTTTCTTGGGATGGTAAGCTTAAATGGGCTTTTAAAACCAATGGCAGGATCCTCTCATCGGCTGCAGTTGACGCAGATGATAATATTTATATCCCCTCAACCGATAGAAATTTGTATGTTATAGATAAAGAAGGTAATTTAAAAAGAAAAATCCGGATAGGAGAAGCAGCTTTAAGTTCACCTATAATAAGCGAAAATGGTGTAATATACATAGGTTCTGTGCAATTAGATTGTTTTTTCAAAGAAGAATTAGATAGTTATAATAGGATTTTTTTTATAAAAGAAAAAGAATTAAAAGGAAACCTTTATGCAATAAAGAATGAAAAAATAATTTGGAAAATAACAGATATACTTCCTATAGATTCTCATCCTGCTATAGGGATGGACGGTTCTATATACCTATATACTTTAAATGGAAAACTTTATGCAATTTCTTCTGAAGGCAAAATTAAATGGGAATTCAAAGTGAGCGAAAATCCACTTTTTGCCCCCACACCTGTAATAGGAGAGAATGACATAATTTATGTATGTTCAGAAGATGGTTTTATTTATGCTTTAAATTCCAAAGGAACGATTCTTTGGGAAAATAAGATTGATGCTCGTCTATACACTACCCCTGTGATAGATGCTGAGGGGCAGATATATGTAGTAGACAGTAAAGGGAATTTATTCTGTATAAATTCTGATGGGAAGAATATTAAGAAAATTAAGTATGGGGGAGAAATGGAATCTATTATAGAGGAGGGGTTGAAAAAAGAAAAAGAGGAATCGAAAAAAGACTTAAAGTTTTATAAAGACATGCCGTGGATGACCCCGTGGGCAATCAAATTGAAAGAAAGTTATCGCATCGAAGATAGATATGGAGAAGTAATTTCATCTCCTATGTTAGACAAAAAAGGATATTTATATGTAATATCACCTGATGGCTTACATGTACTTGAAATAAAGAATTCGTATGCTCTCACATCTTGGCCTATGCATCGTTCAAATCCTCAAAATACTGGAAGACAATCAATTGACTATCTTACAGCTGCTAAAATAGCCTTGAAGTGGGGAGATAAAAGTAAGGCAGCGGAATGTTTTGAGAAAGCCAAAAATTTTTCTCAAGCTGCTCGTTTATATGAAGAATTAAATAAATATGAAAAAGCAGGGGAAAATTATGAAAAAGCAGGTAAATTTGAGTATGCAATTAAAGTATATACTAAAGTACCAAATTATAGAAAAATTGCTGAAATTTATGAAAAATTCGGAAATTTAAAAAAGGCTGCAGAAAATTATAAAAAAGCCCAGGAATATTTAAAATCTGCTCGAATTTACTTAAAAATAAAAAACTATGATGAGGTAATAAAACTCTCACAATGGATAATCGATGCAGAACCTGAGATATTGGCAGAAGCATATTATATGAGGGGACATATAGAAGATGCCTTTTTCCTATATTTACAAGCAGAAAATTATGAAAAAATAAATAAAATTTTTAATGAAATATTGAGCTCAAAAAATGAACAAGAAATTCAAAAAATTATAAATATGTTAAATAAAGCAGGCAAAGATGTAACTATTGAAATCCCACTGATTCTCTCGATCAATGTAGAATTTTACGAAAAAAATGATTATTTTAATATGGAATTATTTGAAGATAAAATAAATAGATTTATAAAAAATAAAAAATTATTTAAGGATAATATTTTGATTTATAAAAAAGAAATAATAAAAGAAAGAAAATTAAAAATAAATATTTATAATTTTGTAGAAGAGTTTAAGAAAGTATTACAAGAGGAAGGTTTAAGTGAAAGTTTTACATTAAAAGTTTTGTATGTAGATTTTAAATTTGGAATAGTACATGATTTAAGACCTTGTTGTGTAATCTTTACAAAAGATGTCAATTTTTACCCGGAGGTAAATTTTATTGTGGAGATTATTCAGTTTGGAAACCGTGTAATTTTTATATTAGATGTTTTTTATAAACCTAAAGAACCGCTGCAAAAGGAAAATTATGTTAAATTTAATACTGAAATCCTTGACAAGGTTAAACTAATCATAAATAAAAAAGATGACAAACTAAATTTTAAAATTGACACTATTTATGAATATACTATTGACACAATAAATAGAATAAAGAAGTTTTAAACGGGAGGTTAAAAAAATGGAAAAAGAAATTTTGGGAAGCGGTTTCGAAAAGATAAAGTGTGATCATTGTGGTGGAACTGGAAAATGCGACTGTTACAGTTGCTGTGATGAGTGGGACAGGAAAAGTCGTATTTTTTATTGGACAAAGAGGGGTAGTGAACTCGAACACAGAGTTGAAGAATGGAAAGAAAAGATGAAAGGAAAAATAGAAGTAACCTGTTCCCACTGTAATGGTCTTGGTTTTTTATTTGTTGATATGGAAGGAAACATAATTGTGCCAAAAATAATCAAAAAGGAGGAGTAAAATGAGGATTGAAAATTATAGTGAAGCGGAGAGATTTGTTCTTAATTACTTAAAAGACAAGGTTAAAACAAAGTTAACTCCTCAAAAAATTGAAAAATTGGAAATGAATGAAAAAAATGTATGGACATGCAGATACAGGGATGAAGGGATCACGACAAAAGCAAAAAAGGTGTTCTTAATAATATTTGTAATTCTACTTCTTGGTAGTTTTATATTTGTAGCAGCTGCAAGAACTGGGGAGGCTGTAGCTGTAGCTATTTTTGTAATTTTTTTCTTTTTGCTGATTGGATCCATGATTTTGGGGGGGTTTGAAGAAGATACTCTTCATTTCCTTGCCTTTACAAAAGATGGTAAAATTTTGGTTTATTCAAAGGACAAGATTCCTTTTGAGTATCTTTCACCTGATGAAATGATGAAAGAAAAATGATGGATAAGCAAATTCTTGCAGGCGGGTTTGAATTAGTAAAATGTAATCACTGCGGGGGGACAGGGAAATGTGATTGTGAGGGTTGTTATGAGATGTTTATAGAAACCATTAAAAAAGAAAGATATTCTTATCATTTGAAAAAAATCGGTCATAAGGAATTTATACTTGATCTATATGTTGATCTCAAATACGAAACCTTTAAGGAGAACAAATTTATTTGTTCAAAATGCAATGGATTCGGTTTTCTTCTTCTTGATATAAATGGAAATATTTTAAAATTAGAAAAAAGTGAAGAGACAGTTCCGCCATTTGATAAAATAGATTGTATACACTGTAATGGAAGCGGAAAATGCAATTGTTTATATTGTAGGTTTGAAGATTCATTTAAATTTTCATATTGGTATTATAAAAAAGGAAAAGTAAAATATACAGTGATAAAAGCGGGGTTCTTTTTTGATAGGCGGGTAGAAAGAGAAAAAGAAGATTTTATTTTGCTGGGACGTTCATGGGATGAAGTAAAGGAATATAAAGATCAAATTAAGAAGATAATCGTAGGAATTCTTTATAGAGAAAAATTAAAGAATAGGGAATTTTGCCAAATATGTAATGGTTACGGTTTTATATTAATTGACGTCAATGGAAAAGTAAAAATTCAAAAATAAAGGAGTAAGGGTATGAAAAAAGAGATACTTGCAGGCGGTTTTGAAAAAGTAAAATGTCAGCATTGTAACGGAACGGGTAAATGTAACTGTGCAGTTTGTCATAAGGAATCTTCTGAGAAGTCAGGAATTCAGGAACCGAAAGGCAAAGAGTTCTTTTACTACTGCAATAAATGTAACGGATATGGATTTTTACTTATGGATTTAAGTGGAAATATAATAACTATTGAAGAAAAAGAAAGTGTTGAGACGCCTGAGAGAATAAATTGTGAGCATTGTAGGGGTACAGGGAAATGTGATTGCTGGGATTGTGCAAAGTTTGATTATCAGTCGGTTGAGGAATATTTAAAAGACAAAGGACAGGGAATCCAAACAGAATGCAAAATCTGCGGAGGATATGGATTTTTATTAATGGATATGGATGGAAAAGTGAAAAGAACAATAGATAGGGAAATATTAAAAAGCGAAAGAAAGAAATTTCAGGAGGTGAAAAGAAGAACCAGGAAAAGAAAAAAAGAAATCAAAGAGAAATTCTTTGAAGATTTTAAACAATATGTAGAAAAAGTAAAATTTGAATTAGAAGAAAATACAATTCGTTTTCGTGCATATTTGAATTGGGAAACCAGACAAAATATCGAGAGAGGTTTAGAACTTTCACAAAAAGTATTCCAAATAATGGATAAAGAAGATAACTTGGATAAAAAAATATTTTTGTGCGAAGTAATTAATGAAATTCTTTTAACAAGTTGGGTATATAACGGTCCTGATATAATAAGTCACTATAGTTATGCAGATAAATGGTCCAAGTCTTACATGAATTTGACCGACGAGTTTTTCCATATAAGACAAAAATATATATGCGAAATTTTAGGAATTAGTAAAGAATCATACCAATCATTGTTAAAAAGAATACCGCGTGTTAGAGATCCTATCAAGAATAAAGTTAAAAAATGGGATGAAATAGATGATATTTTAATTCCAAAAGAAGAAGCCAAAGGATATTTCCGTGAATATGAAGTAATACAAGAATGCGAATTATGTGAGGAAGTAGTATATATGCTTACTAAATGCGGATGCTGTTGGAGAGTCGTGGGCTTATCTGAAAAGAATTTCACTCCTCATCCCTGTTATGATGTAGAACTTCTCATGTGCAAAGAATGTGCTGAATTTATAAGAAAAGAAATAAGAATAAAATGAATATCATAACTTATTCCGATGCTGAAAAATTTGTTTTAAAATTTTTAAAAGGAAGGGTTAAGACAAAAATTTCAAAGAAAAAAATCAGAAATCTTGAAAAAGATGAAAGTAATATTTGGATATGTCATTATGCAGATGAGGGGTATCCACTGTTCCTTAAATTTATAAATTATCTTTTAATTTTCTTGACGCTATTTTTAACATGTTCAGGATTTTTTTCATGTTTTATCTGGGTATTCATTTTAGGAAATGAGCCTGACCTTAACCGATCTGCAGAGATGCGTTATTTTTTCGGCACTTTTATAATGGGATTAATCTTCTCGATTATTTGGAGAATTTTTTTCGAGGGATATTACAAAGATAAATTCGTTTCTGAATATCATATCGTAAAATTTACATCTGAGGGAGAGATTGTCTCTTATAATGTGAACACATTATCCCATTTGGGAGAAAATATAACACCCCCCGAAGAAAATTTGGATGAAGACGAGATTCCCCCGGCAGAGTAAAATATAAGTTTAGAATATTTAAATAACTTTTCAAAAATTTATCACTCTCTTTTGCATTATTATTTTACAAGGAGGTTTACCGATGTTGGCTATGGCTTTACTTATAATTTTACAGGTTGAATTTGAAAGGGATACATTTTTTAATTTTAAATTTGGGGGATTTTTAAGAATCACTGCCATAAAAGTAAAAAAAGTCAAGTCTCCTCCGGTTTCCAAGTCGGTTTCAAAGACCACAATTAAAAATAATAAGGATTATTATTCCAAAAGAAAAAACGAATATCTAAGATTAAAAAAAATCCTCTCACATCTTGTTTTTAAGAAAGATTATGTCCTCAATGTATGGGACTGTTCCAACAGATCAGCGGCTCTTGCATGGTACTTAAAAAATAAAGGATTTAAAGTAAAAATTGCCTCAAATTATGAACATGCATGGGTAATTGTAAAATTAAACGACGGAAGGATAATTCCTATTGAAGCAGCAAATTCGGATAACATTCCTGTTATAAAAGAAAATGACCCCTATTATTTCAAGTGGATAAAACTGTATGATCCCTTTCCTCCTTCTCATAAGAGTCAAAACTGGTATTTCCCCCTGATTTTAAAGAAATCTTTGTGTTTAAGAGGTAAATTATCATGAGAGTCTCAGAAAACTACTTCGTAAAATTAAGCATGAAAAGGAGGTTTTAAAATGTGGAGAAAATATGTACCTCTTAACAATAAAAACAATATGGATAAAATACGTCTGCTTAATGTGTTTATAAATGAGAATAAAACTGAAGGAATAGAACTTATTTTTAAAAAAACTTCTCATTCTTTCGATTCTGTATTGGACTTACTTAACAAAAAAAGAGAAAAGATAGAAAATAGAATCAATGAATTGAATCAGAAGTTTCAAAATACTGAAGGTGTGGATCCCGATTCTATAGAGGCAAAAATTTTAAAAAGGAAAATGTTACTTGTGAGTTTACTTTTTTCCCTTGCCCTTCTCTCTGAAATTTTCTTTGCCTTTAAATCTCTTGAAGGTTTAAGTGGTTTAAAATCTTTTGTATTCTTTATTGCAATAGTAATATTACCTACTCTTTCTGCTTTCCTTTCACTTCATTTCGGACTTATTCCCATCAAGAAAAGGAATCTCTCTCAAAGCGAATTTGAGATCTTCAAAGAAAAAGTATTTCTTATACCAGGTATAATAACTTTAACGGGTTTTATTACCCTTTCCATTGCGAGAGCCATCGCGTTTGCTGATGAACTTCTTGATACGGGATTTTCTGAAAATACAGTACCTTTATTTTTTAGCACAGGATTTACCATATCTCTAATAGGCTCATCCTTAATATCCGGGGTTCTTCTGTTTCTTGTCCTTGATTTCTATGAAAATGAATATATTGAACTCCTTAAAAAACAAAACCTTTTAAAAAGAATTAAAAAACTTGAAAAAGAAAAAGAAAATATTGAACATCGCATCGGTGAGATTAAAATACAAAAAAAAGAAATTATGATGGATTTGGCTTTAAAGTTTATGGAATTAAAAACAATAAGAGAAAGTCACGGAGAAGACTTGGTCCCAATACCTTCTTGTGTTCAAGAAATATTAAGCGAAACAAATATTAACCAGAATATTGAAGAAGATTTAGAAGTTATTCCTTTAACAAATGAAGGAGGTGAAGTATGAGAACAATAAAAAAATTATTTTTAGTTCTAATATTTACCGGCAATTTAACCCCCCTTTTTTCAGCCTCAAAAAGATACAACAAAGTTATTTATATTCTGCTTGATTGTTCAAAATCAATAAATAATAACGACTTTGAGGAATATAAAAGACAGATAGTCGGAATAATAAGAAAACTTTCTGTAAATAGTAGATGTCTTTTGTTTGCGATAGGTGAATCAAGGGGAGGGAAACTTATATTCGACCTTGCCACACCTGAAGAAGCGGGATTTGGAAAAATAAAATTGAGAAAGTGGAGAAAAAAAGTAATACCCACTATATCAGGTACAATTTCTAAACTTATTCCTTTTTACTCACACACAGACCTTATTTCTCCTTTACTCTATGCCTCTGAATTTTTACAAGGTATAAATGCGAAAGAAAAAATTTTGTATTACTTTACTGACGGATTTGTTTCACTTAAAGATATTGATTTTGAAAAAGATGATTTTGATCCGAATCAAATAATTAAGATTCTGGAAACAAACAAAGCTATAGGCAACTTTGACGGAATAAAGGTAAATCTTATGGGAATAGGTGGATATTCCCAAGAGTCAAATCTTTCTTTAAGTTCAGGAGCAGGCTTTCTTAAAAGACGTGAGAATACAGAAATCTTTTGGAAAAAATATTTTAAACTCGGAAAAGCAAAAGAAATTAATTTTTATTCAATATTTTCTTTTGAACCTTAAAGGAGGTGATATTATGAGATGGGCATTATTATTTTTATTTATTATTTTGGTTCTGACTGCAACTTTTTATCCTTATTTTTACACTGAAAGAGTTTTCCCTGCACTCTGGCATGTAATGATTTTTTTCTCGTTTATAGCCGCAATCGCATTGCTCTCCTTTTTTCTTTTTGTAAGAATTTTTCATTTCCAAACCTCCCTTTCAACTATTCTTTCTCTTATCATAATTCTGGGGATATTAAGTCTTCTTTCAATCTTTGTAATAAAGAGAGACATATTAGAAAACATCCATTTTCCTTCTTTTTCTTGGGATTTCCTTTTCGAACCCATTTATATCCTCACTTATTTTACAAACCCTTTTGTTTCGCCGTTTATTATACTTCTTCTTTTCGTATCAGCAGGAATAATAGCAGGTTCTCTGAGATGCCTTAAACGAGGTAGATTCTCTTTCTCCGATTTTTTTCTCCCGATTCTTATCTTCATATGTCTTTTTATAATTTACATATATTTTATTCATCCGTTGATAGTTAACCCTTGTTTTCTTGACCCCTAAGTAAAAATATATTAAAATCAAAAATCATGCAGGTGAATTTCAGGAAAAGCCCTCAAGGGTTTTTATTAGAAAAAATTTTTCCTTTAAACAAAGATATATTATGTTGCCATGTAAAGGATAACATAGACTTACTACAGTTTTTGCCTTTTTGGAAAGAAATAAAAGAAGAAAGTATTCTCATTGTTATTATTTCTTCTCCATATTTTTTAGAAGATTTAAGCAAATATAATATTAAAATCTTGTCTAAACCTTTGAGTATTTACAATTTTTTGAAAGAAGTATCAAACAGTCAAAATGTTTCAAAGGAATTTTCAAATTATCTACGAACACTATTAAAAAAAGTGATCGGGCATAAATATAAAGGCTCAAGAATAGAGGAAATCAAATTAAGAGACGAAATTAAAAAAATAATAGATAACCGGATCCCATTGTTACCGAGCCTACGGAAAGAAATTGAAAATATTATTGGGTATTTGCCTGAAGATAAAACTCTTTTATATAATCTTCTCATATTTTTAAATGATTTTTTATCGGATTAAAAAGGAGGTGATAATATGAGTAGAAAAATTTATATACTTGATGATGATATAGAATGGCTTAAAAAAATTAAAACAGAAAGTGAAAAGGCAATAAATAAAATCCCTTCTGCTGATTTTAAAATTGAGTGTTACTTCCCGGATAATCTTAAAAAATTCATAGATAGGTTACAAGAATTAAAGGAGAATGGAGAAGATTTGAAAATAATTACATCGCACATTAAAAATTTTCTTGATCAATTTATAAAAAAAGTCCAAAATGAAGAAAACTTCGTGATCCTTTGTGACCTTTACTGGTGCAACTGGGATGAAGATGAGCTAAATTGGGATTACCAATTTACACCTACGGGAATATATATCAGAAATTATCTCTTAAAATCCTTGAGACATAAAAAAATTCCTATAATTTTAATAAGCAAAGAAACAGATATAGAAAAATTAAAAAATGTGTTGCCTTACGGTGATTTTATATTTATCCCCAAAAGATTTCTTGATAAAATTGAAGAAATAGATAACTTTAAAAATCTCATGTGGACACTCAGATTAACCTCTGAAATATATAAAACTCAATTCTTTTCATATTTAACAGAGGATGATTTTCTGAGTATAACAAGGAATCAAAAAGATTTCGCATTGTTACTTAAAAAACTGCACGAAGGATTAAGATCCTATTCTTCGCGTCCTCGTTTTAATACATTAGAAAACCTTAAGGTCTTATCAAGTAAGATAATAGAACAGGGAATAAAGTTTTCAAAGGACACAATTTTATTCTATATTGACGAAATAATTCTTTTCTGGAGTGACGTTGCTGTTTTCGGTAATTGTTTTATAATAAAAGGTAAAAATACTGAGTTTAATATGGAACATTATGACAGTAAAATAACATACATAGCGCCTCTTCTATGTGGATGGAATACTTCAAATGCTGATAAAGTTGATTCTTCAATTTTATTTTTGGAATTTGAACCTTCTTCTCAAAAATGGGAAATAAAACGTAAAATTTTCAATGGGAAGGTGGAAATAGAGACAGATTCTTATACCTCATTATGCAATAACATATCGGACTCTGCATACAGTGTTTTAAGAAAGGACAAACAGGGCAAATCCTTGAGAGAATATATAAACTCAAAATTATCCCCTTCCTTTTCCATTGTAGAAAAAGAAGGAACATTCATTTATAATTATAAAGGAAACATTATTGTATTAATAGGTGAGTTTTTAAAGGATTTTTGAAGTAATTTATCAGAAATTTATCATTTAACCAAACAATAAAATAAAATATGTTTTTGTTACAACTTTTAACAAACGGAATAATCCGAGGACTACTCTATTCACTTATCGGAATAGGATTTGTTTTAATCTATCGTACCCTTAACATTTTTCATATAGCGCATGCAGGAATATTTGTTCTCGGAGCATACATTTTCTATACTTTTTTTATTATTTTTAAAATTCCCTTATTTATATCTTTACTTTTTTCTCTTATTTTATCCGGGATTGCTGGGATTTTAATAGAAAAGTTTTTTTATCATCCTCTTGAAAAGAAAAAATCTTCTCCTCTTGCACTTTTTATTGTTTCACTTGCTCTTTATATATTGATAATAAATATAATTGCACTTATTTTTGGGAATGAAGTAAAGATAGTGGAAATTAAAATTTTAGAGCCATTAAACATACATGAGATAATAATAACCTCTTCTCAACAAATAATGTTTTTAATATCTCTAATTTCTCTACTTTTATTCTTTATTTTTCTTAAATTTACCAAATTTGGCAAATGGATTAAAGGATATTCACAAAACCATCTTCTTGCCATTTCATTAGGATTTCCGGAGAAAAAGATAAGAACTTTAAGTATTTTAATAGGTTCAATACTTGCAGGGATAGCGGGAATACTTGCTTTCATTGATTCTGGTATTGATCCATGGGGTGGATTGGATTTCCTTCTTGCAGGTGCGGTTGCTTCAATAATAGGTGGTATAAAGAGATGGAGAGGTTCAATAGTCGGTGGAATACTTCTTGGAATAATTCAAGCCCTTGTAATATGGAAATTCTCTGTGAAATGGCAAAATACAGTAACCTATATAATCTTAATAATATTCCTTTTAGTAAGACCTGAAGGTCTTATAGGAAGAAAACTAAGGGTGGAAGAGTTATGAACTACTTTTTTCACATTTTGGTGATGATTGAAATATACATAATCCTCTCTCTTGCTTTAAATATACTTCTTGGTTATACCGGACTCTTCTCTGTAGCTCAGGCTGCATTTTATGGAATAGGTGCGTATATTTATGCCCTTTTACTTTTAAAAACAGGGATTCCGTGGATAATTTGTTCTATTATTTCTATTACATTGACTTCAATTTTTGCATGGATTATAGCCCATCCCTTTGTGAAACTTAAAGGCGATTATTTCATTCTCGGTACACTCGGTTTACAAATAATAGTTTTTGATTTTTTATACAACTCGATAAGTATTACTCGTGGACCATACGGATTACCCGGCATACCGAGATTTTCTTTTTTCGGTTTCGAGCTTTCTGCCACCTATCAAAATTTTATTTTAATTACAATTATTTGTTCAATAGTGATATTATTCCTTTATCTTATATTGAATTCTCCCTTTGGAAGGGCGTTAAAATGTATAAGAGAGGACGAACTTGCAGCTCAATCAATTGGGAAAAATACATTTAAACTGAAAAAGCTTGCTTTTGCTCTTTCAGGTGGTATTTCTGCAATAGCAGGTGTAATATATGCAAGTTACATTACTTATATTGACCCCACTTCTTTCAATATTTCAGAATCAATTTTTATAATAGCGGTGTTACTCCTTGGGGGTTCAGGTAACATAAAGGGTTCCATAATAGGAAGTATTTTTATGATTGTGTTACCGGAGATTTTAAGATTTTTAGGACTCCCTTCTTCAGTAGCAGCCAATATGAGGCAGATAATATATGCTACTGTCTTAATCATTATCATCTTCTTAAGACCGCAGGGATTGATGGGAGAATACAAACTGGAGTGAAATTATGCTTGAATTAAAAGGAATTGAAAAAAAATTTAACGGCTTAAAAGTGCTAGATAATATATCTTTTAAGTTTGAGGCGGGGAAAATATATGCCATTGTAGGACCAAACGGGGCAGGAAAGACTACGCTTTTGAATATAATAAGTGGATTCCTGAAACCTGATAAAGGGGAAATTTTCTTTAAAGGTAAGAACATCACGGATCTTCCACCTTACAAAAGAGCAAGAATGGGTATAGGACGCCTATTCCAGGAGGTGAGAAATTTTAAAAGAATAAATTTAGAAGATAACGTTCTTACTGCGAGGGAGTGGGGAAAAGATGAGTTAAAATCATTGGAAGTTAAAAAAAATACAGAAAATATTTCAAAATTATTTTATGACTTTAACTTAAAAGAGCCTCTCCAAAAATATGCAGAGGCTCTCTCTTTTGGACAGGAAAAAGTCCTTTCCCTTATAAGACTTTTTTATATGAATCCTGATTTATATTTACTTGATGAACCAATTACAGGACTCTCTAAAGAAATGCAGAATATTGTATTTAAAAAATTAAAATTTCTTGCAAAGGCACAAAAAAAATTGATTATTCTGGTAGAACATGAAATTTTGTTTGTAAAAGAAATCGCAGATGTTGTTATTTTTATGGATAAAGGCAAAATAGTGAAAGTTGATTTACCTCAAAGAATTTTTGAAGATACTGAATTCATTAATAAATATGTAGGTGTAATAAGTCCTGATAACAAAAAAGTTGCAAAAATACAGATAACGGAGGAAAATAGTTCCATACTTAGAGTGCAAAACGTAAATTTTTCTTATGGTAAAAGAGAAGTCCTCAAAAATGTAAATATGGAGATAAAAAATGGAGAAACTGTGGCAATCTTGGGACATAATGGAGCAGGTAAATCAACTTTATTAAAAATCATGGCAGGAATATTAAAACCCCAAAATGGAAAAATTTTTTTGAACGGCGAAGATATAACTTCTTGGACTACAGAAAGGTTTTATAAAAAAGGCATAATTTATTTTATTCAGGGAGGAGAAATATTTGCGGATATGAGTGTGGATGAAAATCTTGAACTCGCGGGGCTTGATATTCCAAAACAGAAATTAATTGAGAGAAAAAAGGAAATTTATTCCTTATTTCCTGAACTCCGCTCAAAGAAAAAGTTGAGAGCAGGTTTACTTTCAGGAGGAGAAAGACAGATGCTCGCCCTTGGAATGGTTTTAATAGGGACTCCCATGGTACTGCTACTTGATGAACCTTCTGCCGGATTATCAGTAATTTATCAGAAAAAGTTAGTGTATAATATAAATATGATAAAACAAAAATTTAAAATCTCGATTGTCTTGGTTGAGCAAAATTTAAATATTGCTGCCCAGTTAGCTGACAGATTTTATATAATGAAGGAAGGAAAAATTGTGAGAGAAAAATTTAAAATTGTGGGAGGTGAATCGTATGTATAATAATTTAATAGAAAAAAACACTATATTAAAGTACATAAAGTTATTACAAGAATTGGGAGGAGAAAGGCCTGTTTTTGAATATGAAATAACAAACACTTACCCTGTATCTCATCCCCAGATGTGGAACGGAGTAACTGAAAAAGAAGAGGACTTATTTAAAGTTGAAATAGATCAAATAAACACTTTTAATTCAATTTATTTTCATATTCCTTTCTGTACTACAAAATGTTCTTTTTGTTTTTATACCACGATTACTGTAAAAGAAAATTGTGAAGACTTAATTTTTTCTTATTTAAAACTTTTAGGAAGGGAAATAGATATTAGCATAGGTAAAAAAAATATAAAAACAAATAAAATATATATAGGAGGGGGAACCCCATCTTTTTTATCTCCGTCTCATTTAGACCGCTTTCTAAAAATGTTAAAAGACAAAATAACTATTCAAAAAGAAGGAATATTTACAACAGAAGTTTCTCCTGAGACAATAAATGAGCAAAAATTAGATATTTTAATAAATTACGGAGTGAATAGAATAAGTATAGGTATAGAAAGTCTGAATGACTATGAGTTAAAAATACTTAGAAGACCTTACACCGTTGAAGATGCTATAAAAGCTTTAAAAATTTTAAATAAAAAAGGAATTTATTTTAATGTAGATATAATAATAGGAATACCTGGTCAAAACATTAAAAGTGTATTTAATACATTAAAAAATTTACTCTTATATTCACCATCCGAAATTACCATATATTATCTTCGAGTAAATCCTCATAATACTATACTTAAAGAAAAACCCCAAAATTTTTGGATAAAAGAAATAAAATTTTTTAAATTTATGATAAACTATCTAAAAGAAAATAATTATATTCAAACTCGTCCTCATCATTTTATAAGAAATACTCCAGAAAATATAGAAATATGGAAAAAGTATAAATTTGCCCCTTATACAGATCAGAATGAGGACGCTCTTTTTTACGGAAAAGAACTGGGTTTTGGGATAAGTGCAGTGACTCACATAGGAGAATATATTTTTTGGAATACAAAAGATCAAAGAAAATACCAAAAAATGCTTCAACAAAAACGAAAACCTGTTGAGAAATTTTTTAGACTCCGAAGAAGAGATTGGGCTATAAGATTTTTACTCCAAAATGTTCAAAAAATGGTAATTGATCTTGAATTATTTAATAATTATTTTGGAAAACATTATAAGCTAATTGAAATTTTAGGAAAATTAGAAGAATTTCATCTTTTAAAGAAAGAAGCTAATCACAAATATGTCCTGACTTCCTTAGGTGTTCTTTTTTATGATTCAATAGAAAGAATTTTTATAAATTTATTTTTAAAAAATGATGGAGAAAATTAAAACAATATTCTTGATTCTGAATTATAAATGTAACGCAAAGTGTGAATATTGTTATAGACAGGATTCTATATCCCACTATTCAGAGTTAAGTTCAGAAGATGTTAAAAATATAATTGATACATTATTCAAATTTACAAAAATAAAGGAGGTAATATTATCTGGAGGAGAACCGCTTTTAAATAAAGAAATTTTTGAAATAGTGAAACTTTTTGAAAAAAAAGGTGTAAGGATTCACTTTTCAACAAATGGAACATTACCCCATATAACAGAAAAACTTTTAAAAAGTGTCAAAAAAGATTTATATTTCTTTTCAATAAATTATTTTATCTCCCCGATTAATCTGCGTAAAAATCAAGAAGAAACAATAAAAATATTGAAATCAGCAAAAATAAAATTTGGATTTAAACTTATTGTGCATAAAGAAAATTATCTTGCAATTCCTTCAATTATAAAAGAAATATGGGATAAATATGATAAAGATGCAAAAATCATTCTTCTCCGATTTTTACCCATGGTAGATAAAAAAACAAATCAGAGGTTTTTCTTAGAACACCATAGAGTCAATTTTCTAGAAGCAAAACTTTTAGAAGAATTAAAAGATCATTTACATAAAATTGATTTTTCAAGATTAGATTTGGATCATTTTTGTCCCGCCAAATCTGGAGAACGGGTGGTGATTGATCCTGAAGGTAATGTTGAGTTGTGTATTTTTAATTTAGTTTCTTTTAAACCTTTTTATGATGTAAGAAAAAAGAAAATAATAGGAGATTTTTACAAAATTTATAATTCCCTCAAATTATCTTTTGAAAATTTTGCAAACAAAAACCCAGGTGTAACCTCCTGCCCGATTTTTAATTACTTGTTTAATAAATATGCAATTACTGAATCCTGAAAATTTAGAGAAAACTATCAAAATTTTAAAAAAGTATTCTTCTCAATCTGAATTTTGGAGAAGAGTAATAAAGGAATTTAATCTGGATAAATCCCTTCGCAAAATGACACCTTTAGAAATATACGCTCAATTGCCTGTTTTTTCAAAAGAAAAAATATTCAAATTACTAAAAAAGTATTCTTTGAACTTTACACATATTGCTTTGAAGAACTCAAATCCTGTAAGAATTGGACTTACAAGTGGAACTACTTACTTCCCCATGACTGTTTACTACTCGCGGAATTTCTGGACATTGATGCTTAATCATGGAATAAACTACTATTCTCATTTTTTAAGTAAAGAAGATAGAGTAGGAATCTTATATTATCCTGGACTTTCTCCTGCCTTTCACTTTCATAAAGAGATATTTTCAAGACTGCATATACTCCATTTTGCACTTGGATATTATCCTATTTTTCAAATCATAAAATTTATAAAAGATTATAAAATTAATTCTCTTTGTGGTAATGTATCTACAATATTGGACATAGTTGAGAAATTAAGGTCAAAATACCATAATTATAAATTTAAATGGATACTGGCATCAGGAGAAAAGATGGAAAAAAGGGCCAAGCAAAGAATAGAAAAGCTATCTGGAGCCCGAGTATATCAGTGGTCTGGAGCTGGAGAACTGTTACTTTTTGGCTTCGGCTGTCTTGAAGACAATTTAAGTTTGCATTTTAATCAAGAAGATTTTTTATTCGAATTAATACCTTTATCCTCTGAAAACAAATTTAAATTAATTGTTTCGTCTTTTAAAAACACATCTTTTCCTTTATTCAGATATGAATTAGGAGATGTAATAGAAATTATAAGTAATAAATGTAATTGTGGTATTAAAGGTCCTAGATTCAGATTTGTGGGAAGAACAAAATATATTACACTTCCCAAGGGTGTCAAACTTTATGATTGGGAAATAAAGAATATTTTATCCGAGTTCAGAGGCGTAAAGGATTATAATCTTAGTCTTAAAAAGAAGGGTTCAAAAAACATATTATTTCTTAAACTTTTTATTACTTCTGAATTTTCGAAAGAGCAATTATCCAAAATCTCAAAAAAAGTCAAAAAAATAAGTCATGACGTGATTAACTTAATAAAACATAAGGAACTTTATATAAAAATTAAAGTCCTTAAGGTTGAAAAGGGATGAAATTTAGTATTAAAATAAAATTCTTAAAAGGAGGAAAAAATGAAAGAAAAGTTGTTCATGATAGGAGCACTTTTTATCACGATTTTCACTCTAAGTTGCAGAGGACAGAGTGAATTTATAATAGGTGCCATAATGCCTCAAACAGGCCCGCTTTCAGAAATTGCAGAATATGGAGTCAAAGGTTTACTTCTTGCTCAAGAACAAATAAATTCAAAAGGCGGGATTTTAGGGAAAAAAATAAAAATAGAAATACAGGATAATGCAAATGAGCCGAAAAATACGGTTACAATATTTAATCTTATGGCACAGAAAGATATTAAAATAATAATAGTACCTGTAACTAAAAATGTGCTCTCAGTAAAACCTATAGCAATTCAAAGAAAAATCATGCTTGTGGCGCTTTGTATGGACCCCAAAATTCAGAAAGACTCAAAATATATATTCCGTTTTTATGAAGGAACGGATGACGAAGCCCAAGGAATATTAAAATATTTTGAAAATTTATCGTCTAAGAAAAATATAAAAGTTGCGATATTGTATTTCAGACACACGGGCACAATTCAAGAGGTGGATAGTATACTTATACCACAACTAAGGAAAATAGGAATTAAAGTTGTATCCGCTGAACAATATGACTTTTCTATAAATGACTTCAAGCCCATTTTATCAAAGATAAAAAATTCTAATCCTACTCATTTAATTTTGATTGGATATGGAGTGAGATACAATTCAATCCTTAAAGCCTTAAAAGAGTTGGATATGCTGAAAAAAGTTAAAATCCTAGGAGGATGGGCGTTTATAGAACCTCTTAAAGTGTCAAAAGAATTTTTGGAGGGGATAATAGTAGCTGCCCCTTTATACGCTATGAAAAGTGATAAAATAGCAAAAAATTTTGTAGAGTTATACAAGAACAAATACGGTGAGCTTCCACATTTTGAAGCGGCTGTTACATATAATGTAATTGATCTAATTGCGGAAGCAATAAAAAGGTGTGAATCTTTTGACGTAGATAAGATTATTGATGAATTATTAAAACTCAAAGAATATAACTCTGTTCTCGGTAAAATAGAAATAACATCTGATGGCGGAATGAAAGTGCCAATTGAAATAGGTGTTTTTAAAAATGGAAAATTAGTCCCTTTTATCGTTGATGAGGAGGAGTAACTTAGTTAACACACAAGAGTTATATAAAGCTTATTTTAAAATTTCAAAAGAAATACATAACCTCCTGGAAAAAAGATATCCAGAGGAAATGCGTCACGAGATACAAGAAAAGATATCAGAAGTTCTAAAAGACATATGGAAAAATTTAGACGTATGTATCGGTCAGGTACACATATGGACATATTTAGGTGAAGATCCCATCCGGGGTGATAGAGTTATAAAGCCTATACCAAAATATCAATGCAACGGGTGCAAATGTAGTGACAAACATGATATACAAAAGTCGTACCAAGACTATGCAGGCAGAATTAAAACTAAAGAGGATTCTTTATCTTATTATTACCTTCAAGAGAAAAATTTTGATTGGGTGATAATTCAATATGACGGAATGAAACAATTTGAAATAAAATGCCATAAGGAAGAGAGAAATTCAGAAGAGAAAAAAATTATAGAAATAGAAAATAGTGAAGTTAAAAAAATGAGAAATAATAAAGAAATAGAACTACTTACTAATCTCTGGTGCTATTTTAAAGGAAAGAAGATAAAAATATTCTATTTTAAAATTTCTTTCTTTGATCCACTTAGAGAAAATAGAGATAAATTAACAATTGCTGATGTAATTTTACTCTGGAATACAGAATTTAAAAGACCGCCAATTTCCGATGATGAAATAAAAAACTTGATACCGATTCATTCTTTAATATTGTCCCCTTATGTCATATTTGATAGCCGATTAAGAACTCGAAAAGATTTATCACGTCTTGCTACAGTCTCCATAATAATAGACTCTTTCGCTCACAACATAACAGCTCATGCTCTTTTTTCCATACTCCAGATTTTGAGGAAGAGAATAGAATATTATAAGCAACCTCAGAAAGATATAGATAAAATAAATTCAGGATTATTAGAGAATTTAAAAAAAATTATTGACGAAGATTTAATAAAAAAAGCAGAGAAGAGTAAATGGTCTCTTTTGCATCTTATTAAATGTGGTCATGATATTTTAAAAGATTTTGGGCATCTTTTGCCTCCCCCGCTTGATGAAGACTTTTTTAAATTTCTGAAATATTTGAGTGGCAAGTCTGCTTTATGGAGTGGTGTAATAAGGGAAAGTGTATTAGGAGGGGAAGTATATTCTTGGTTTGAAATCCTCAAAGAATTCTGCGACAATCCCTTATTTGTCGGAACAATAGCCGCAACAGAAAAAATATATAAGGTAGAGTTTAAGGTGAATGAAAAAGAATTTCTCATTATAGATGTGGGAAAATTGTTCACTGAAGAACCAGATAGAATTGATGATTTCAATTTTGTAAGAAAAGGTACTGGTTATAATGATCTCAAAGAAAGTTGTTTAGAAAAAATGGAGGTGTTCCTACCCGGTGGAGAGGTTGGAAAACATGCCCTTTATACCATATTTGAAAATATCTTGAGGAACGTGAAATGGACAGAAAAAGAGGTAAATGGTGAGAAAAAAATAGTTTTTAGTATAGAAATCAATAATGATGATAAATTATATAAAGTTGCCCTTTATCTGGATAATCTTTCGGAATGCAAAAAGAAAATTAATGAAAATGAAATTGATATCGATAAGTACATGATGAATGAGTTGAAAAAACCTATAATAGATGAATATGGGAAACCGAAACTCGGGGGTCTCATGCAGGAAAAAATATGTGCTTCACTTCTTTTTACAAATTCACTTGATATGGTGGAGGATAGGGAATTGGAATATAATGGCTTAAAACTTTATCCGTGGGTTCATATAGAAAAGGAAGATATAGACAACAAATGCAAAGTAAAAACAATATTTTATTTATGGAAAGGAGAAAAATTGTATGAAGTATTATAAAGAAGGTTTATTAATTGAAGGCAATATAATAAAAGATAATTTAAGAAGGTATAAAATAGTAGTGGTGTCAAACCAAGAAGAAGCAGAAAAATATGAAAAAATGGGGATTGTAAGAGTGGTTGAGGGGGACAAAAATATTTCCTTTGATAGTCTGGAAGAAAAATTTAAACATCATTACAGAAAATGGTTGGAAAAATGGTTTAGCTGTACTTATGGGGGAGTTGAAATTACTGAAGTTACTAAGGAGGGAGACACTGATGTAGAGATACCCTTTAAGCCAATAAATACACACAAAACACTAAAGATTTGTTTGTTACACCATGAAGAAGAAACCGGGTTTAAAAAGGAAGTATTGGAATACAGAAAACATGGAAAATTTTGGACTGAAGTTTACATGGATACAGGTGAAAAAGAAGAAAAATACTTTGAATTATTGGAAACAATCTTAACTTCAATAATAATAGTTGACAACAGGTGTCATGAATTTGTTGATGAATATTTAGAAAAAAAGATTTGTGGAAAAGAGAAAAGGCAGATTTTTAAGGAGCAACTACTTTTAAAAATTCTTGACGAAGGAAAAAACAAAAAGGAGAAAGAAGAAATATTAAAAAATGTAGCAGAAACAATCCCAAAGTTTGGTGGAAAAGTTCATTTTCTTGTAATTCATTTAAGTTTTATTGAAGGGTTGGGATATAATGAGAAAGAGGTAAGTAAGTTTATTAAAGAAAATCTTAAGAAACAAGGGATAAAATTCGAAAAACTTGTAATAACAACAGGAAGAGGAAGGGAATGGTATAGTTTTTTGGAAGAGGAGCACAAACGCAAAGTTTTATTTTTACCCCCTGAATCTCTTATTAATGCTATGGAATACGGAAAAAGTATAAATGATGACTTTGATATAAAATATGGATTAATTAAACTACTCTTTGGCTCTTAAAAGGAGGGAAGGAGTATGAATAAAAAAAGAGCTTTAATTATATGTCATGATAAAGAATGGAGTGAAAATAATTTAAGAGAAAAATTTGGAAATGGAAATATAAGAGCAAATTCCACATATTTCAAGATTTCATATCATGCTAATTCGCGCAATGAATATGAAATATTCTTATTCACATGTGCCGAAACCGCTGAACAGAGTCAAATAGAGAATATAAAACAAAAAATCAAAGATATAATCAATGGACTAAATGAAGAAAATTACGAAGTTTTTGTTCTTCTTCATAAAAACCCTTGGGAAAAGGAACAAAAAACAGAAATTCTAAACTACATACAACAAAAAGGCATTTCTGGGGATGCAAAGCTTTTTAGTTTAGGTTATACTCAAGAAGTAGATGCGTATAATGGACAAAAGCAATATGGAATTATTGTTGCACTTCTAGGGAGAAAAGCCAGTCTTCGTCCTAATCATTTAGATGCTTTCTGGGAAAAATATTTCAAAAAAAAACATGAATACATATATTATCTCTTCCTTCCTCATCTTGCCCTTCAAGCCTTCTGGGGGATAAGTGTGAAAAGAATAACAAATAATACAATGGAATTTATAAAATACGGAAAAAGAGAAATTAATTTTGGAGATGAGGAATTAAAAGGAAAATTTGAAAAGCAGAGAAATCCCATAGAAGATGCGGATGTAAGTGGAATAGATGAAGATCTTTTAAGACTTTTCCCGAATGCTGATGTTTTCAAACTTCCGGAGGAAGCAGAATTTGACTATTTTGCACCGCTCTTTGATATTTTCTTCGGAGGTAATAAAAGAGAGAAAAAAGAAAAAAAATTTAATTGTGAAGAAGAGGAAAAAATGTATGAGGAACGCATAAATTTAGAAGAAATTGTTGGAGATAAAGAAAATTTTCAGTATAAAATAAAATATGGAGATAAAGAGGAAAATGTAAATTTTGAACATTTTAAAAAATGCTTAAAAGAATTGTGTGCAATGCTTGCAAATGCGGAAATGTGTAAAAAGGATAACAGAGAATACGGATATAAAGGAAATTCCACAGCTGAAATTCAGAATGAACTTAAAAACCTCAATGAAAAACTTAGAATGGAACTTTTCACCGAGAAGCACTGCAAGGTGGAAAATTGCGAGGGACATTCTTATGAAAACCTGAAAAAACAGATTATAGAATGGGGAATTGAAAATGCGATGGTGGTGATTGGAGGAATTGAAGTGTTGGTTACAAATGGATCTTAATATTGTTTTAATTCTTTTGAAGCACATTTTAAGCTCTTTTTTAGTTGTTGTGAATGATAATATAGAAAGTATAGAAACAAATGTAGAAAATTTTTATAAAAAAAAACAGATTTGTCATCTTTATTATAAAAGGCAACAAACTTGAGATTTTGGAAAAAATTTCATTATTAAGAAAAGAAGAAATTAAAAACCAAATGGATAGTATTAAACGTAAGAAGAAAATAGTCCCGGTTTTATTAATAACAAATAAACCAGAGGATTTTCCTTTGAATTTATTCCCAGAATTTTATTATTCTTTTAAATTTATTAGTATATACAAATTAATATCCTTGAGTAAAAGTAAGATACATCTGGCAACTAATAACATAGAATATTTTTTGAATGAGCATTTAAATGATATAAAAACAAATGGATTAATTACTGAGTTACAGTATCTTGAACATATACACAAAAGATTAGAATTAAATAAATTAAAAGAAAAATTGATAAAAATAATATCTGATTTTAAAGAAGTGGAAAAAATTAAAAGAAAAATAAAATTTGCATCAAATCATGAAGAAATACTAAAACTAATCACCGATATAGAGAAAACCATCACTAAACAAGGAGGTGTAAATAATGATTAATTTCAAAATTCTATGTATAGAAGATGAAGACGGTGATTATAGAAAAATTGCAAACATGCTCAAAAATGAGGTACTCACTTTATTCCATACACTTCTTGAAAAATTCACACCAGGAATCAAAAGTATTTCATTTGATATAGAACGTCTGACAACCTATAAAGAATATGAACAGTGGGAGAAGAATGCTCTAAAAGAGTCTAAAAATAAAAATTGTCTTTTTTGTATTATTGACTTGTTTATACCGGTAGATAAAGATAAAAATCCTAATGTTGTACATGGTTTACAGACTTTTAATCGATTTTTAAAAAATTTTCCGTCTATTCCTGTTTTAATACTTTCGGCTTACTTAGATAATACCCACATAAATCAATACTTAGAGAATTAAGCAATGCAAATTTCCCAAATGTAATGTTATTAAGCAAAGATACTCTATTACCATCTGGCAGTAAACAACAAAGTGGACAACAAATAGAAAACATATGGATTTCTTTTCTAAATATGATTTTTTCAACTCATCCCTTATTTAAACACTTAATCGAGTTTAAAGAATTGAGAGCAAAAATAGAAGATTTAAAGATTGGATATGAGTTAAATAATTATTTTTCAATAAGAGATTACATTTCTTTTTTTCCCGAAGAAAAAAAGATAGAGATAGAGGAAATAAAAGAAACAGAAATACCTGACTTATGGATAGACAATGAATATGATAATTTAGAGGCATTAATTATACATACTCCAGGTAATGAAATAAAGAGAATTACTCCTGAAAATGCTGAATTTTTACTTTTTGATTCTCCTGTTGAATTCAAACAATTTAAAGATGATTACGAGGAATTTAAAAATGAATTAAAAGATGTAAAGACCATAGAATTTAGAAGTTTGCTAAAAAAAGCTTTATTAAAAAAAGAATCTGAAATTTTAGATTTATGTATGGACATTGCAAAAAAAGAGAATCTTACTCCGGAGCTTCTGAGAGGGCTTCTCATGGTTTATGAAAAAGAAGGTGTGGATGTGTTCATAAAAGTATTAATTGAGGGGAGTAAAGAAGTAGAACTTTTCAAGCCTTTACCTAATTTAATTTTCACAAGGGATATAGGATTTGTAATAAAAGATAAAATATTCGGAGCAAAAATGGCTAAAAAAGCAAGAAAAAGAGAAGAAATTTTAGCAAACTTTGTGTTTAAGACCATTTTTGAAAAAAATTATGTAAATCCTATAAAGGACTTAGGACTAAGTGAAGAAGAATCTATTGAAGGCGGAGACATATTGATAGTAAAAGAGAATACTATCTTAGCGGGAGTATCCGACAGAACCCAAATGAGTTCTTTAAAAAAATTAATGGAGTATTGCTTTAAGGAATTTAATGATGAGGATATTAAATTCTATATAATTCATGCTCCATTACAACATCCGAGAAGTATGCATTTGGACACCTTCCTCGGAATAATTAGTGATAAAAAGTGTGTATTTTTTGATCCATTAAACGGTAAAGAACATATGATTTTAAAATTTGATAAAAATGGAGGCATTAAAAAACCGGAAGTAATTTTTTCAAAATTGGAAGATTTTCTAAGGGATATTATTGGATTTACCAACTGCACTGAAATAAAAGACATAAATGTGCAATTTAACGATGGCTTAAATATATTAACTCTTTCACCGAATAAGTCCATACATTATGATTTAGAAAATCTACCACAACAAATCAGAAGCATCGGTATAAAAGGCTGGGTGTTAATGTTGGGAAGAGGAGGTCCGCATTGTCTGAGTTTACCTCTAAAAAGAAAAAAAAGGAAAAGGAGGAACAAAGATGATGGATAAAAATATAATTTTTGCAATTAAAGAATTAATATATAAAGAAGTCGAAATTCAAGAATCGGAGATTGTTATAAGTGAACCTCCTAAATACGAACTTGGTGACCTTTCCATTCCCTTATTTAAAATTGCGAAAAAAATGAATAAAAAAATCGATGAAATAGGAAACGAGTTAACAAAAATTATAGAGAAAGAATTAAAAGACAAAATAGAAAATATGAATTTAACTGGAGGATACTTAAATATAAGACTCTCCAAAAAGTTTCTGATAGAGGAATTGTTAAAGCTGAAAGAAGAAAAGTTTTCTATTCAAGAGATAGGAAAAGGAAGAAAAATTATGGTAGAATATTTTAGCCCAAACACAAATAAACCACTTCATGTAGGGCATTTGAGAAATCTGTTTATCGGTGAAGCAGTTTCAAGTCTTCTGGAAAAAGTAGGATTTGATGTCATTAGAGCGGTGTTGTACAATGACCGTGGTATCCATATAAGCAAAACACAAGTTGCGTATAGAAAGTGGAGAGAGGAGTTTAAAAATATTTCGAAAGGAGATCATTATCTTGGAGCACTATATGTTAAATATTCAAAAGAATTAGAAAAAAACCCAGATTTAGAAGAAGAAGCAAGAGAACTTTTGCTAAAGTGGGAACAGGGAGACGAGGAAATTTTAAAAGAATGGGAATTTCTAAGAAATAAATGTATAGAGGGGTTTGAAGAAACATTAAGCAATTTTTACGCAAAGCCATTTGATATAGTTTACTTTGAAAGTGATTATTGGGATAAAGCGAAGGAAATTGTTTTAGAATATTATAAAAAAGGTATTTTCAAAAAGGACGAAAGTGGAGCTATTATTGCTGTATTGAAAAATGGTGAAAAAAGACCTGTTTTGAGGGCTGACGGAACAACTCTCTATTTAACTCAAGATATTTATTTAGCTTACCTGAAGAACACACAATTTCATCCTTTATATAAAAGCATATATGTTGTAGCAAGAGAACAAGAGGATCATTTCAATACTTTGTTCCAAATATTACAACTTTTGAATTATCCTTGGGCTTCAAACGGATATCACCTTGCTTATGGAATGGTATTAGTGGAAGGAGGGAGACTAAAGTCGCGAGAAGGCGTGACTGTGGATGCAGATGAACTTTTTAATGAAATAAAAGAAAAAGTTAAAAATGAATTAAAGATAAGGTATAAAGAAATGGACGAAAGCGAAAAAGAAGAGACTGCAAAAAGAATCACAAATGCGATCTTAAGATGGGGTTTTCTCAAAGTCTCTCCTATTAAAGACATAAATTTTGATAAAGATAAAGCTTTGTCTTTAAAAGAAAATACAGGAATTTATATATTGTATACCTTTGTTCGAACTCATTCTTTATTATCCAGGTCTGAAGTAAAAGATTTTAATATAGAAAAAGTAATAAATTATAAATTTACTCCTTTTGAAAGAAAACTAACAACCAAATTATTATTCTATCCTTACATAATTCAAACATCTGCAGAAAGATATGATCCCTCCATTTTAGTCACTTATATTTATAATTTGTCAAGTTTATTTAACCGTATATACCATGAGTTATCTATATTAACTGAAGAAACAGGATTTAGACTTCTTCTTACCACTGCTCTTAAAAATATAATTTACGATTCCCTACATATATTAAATATTCCTCCTGTCTCCACAATGTGATACATTAAGTGTCTTTTAATCCAAAAACTCTTATAAATAAATACTTATAAAGTCTTAAAAACTTAATTGGCTATTTTAAGTTTTATTGAGAATATTTTTAAGTTTTTTAAATAAGTTTCTTTTTGAAAATATTGTACTTTCCATTAATAATTTTTATCATTTCTTAAAAATGTTTCTATTCAAATTTTTTAAGATATTACCCAAAAATCATTAAATAAAAAAATTTCATAGTTATAAATTATGCCATTTTTAAAGGGAATTTCAAATAAAAGTTTTTTTTTCAATTTTTTCACCTTTAGAGTGAATTTTAAAAATTGGTAGTATTTGAAATTATTGTGTTTCAATGTAAAATAAAGGTATCATGAATGACAGCAAAAATAAGGGGGTATTCGGAGTCTGATTTTGTTTTAACCTGTGTTTATAACCTTATACATTCATGCGGGGAAATTTTTTCAGAAAATTTGGAATAGACAAGATGTTTAAAAAGATGAATAAGAGTATATCGGAAAAAGAATTCGGAATTGACTTAAAAACTACATGCTGGCTTCATTTTTCTTAACTTCTTATTTAACTTTCTATCAAGTTCATGATACTTTGGAAAATAATTAACTCCAACTATTTCTAACATATTATTTCTTATCACAACTGAATCATATAAGCTCTTTGAATATATTAATGCGCTATCAACAAGGATAGGCACAATACTATCTTTTTCTTCTTTCCAAACAAAACCTTCAATTAAATAAGAATCTACTACTAATCCATATAAACCTTTTTTTCTTGCTTTAATTCTACCTTCTCTAATAAATTTTAATTTTTCATCAAATGTGAATCTCTTAATATGTCTTGGTATATAAATGCTTAAAAGAATGTTCTCTACATCATCTTTATTCTTCCCCCTATAAAAATACTTCAAAGCTGAATCCTCTTGCCCTCTTAAAGCAAAATAAAGAGACAACCTATAATTAGGCATTTTTTTAGTTCTTGGTACTCCAAAAACTCTATTTTCTATTTTTTCACTATATGCATTAGAAATCTCTATTGTGTATATTCTCCTATAGATATTAATTTTATCTTCACCCTTACAATAAAGTTGCCAAAACAATGGAATGGTAAAAAATATCAATTTTACTACATTTTTTATAAAAAACGTAGATAATATAAAAATTTTTGTGTAAATTTTAAACATTTTAATTTCAATAAGTTTTGTAATTATACAGAAAATTTTTAAAGGTGTCAAAGTGTGCCTCCACATGTTTCACTCCGGCTGCTGTCTCCGAGTTTTTCTGTAATACCTTTTCTTGAGCCCTTTATAATAACCAGTTATTATAAGTTCCGGATTTTTCCTTTTAATCCCAGGATTTTAAATCCGCAAAAAATGCCTCCCAGTTATCACTATTTTCAATATCAACCGATCTAACACCGCCTGTACCTATTAAAAGCCGAGAATTCTATATTCTCTTAACATATCCCTGGGACCCTTAAATTTCTTATTATAGGATCTGACATCTTGTATCATTTCCCATACCTTTATTTGAATTTCTTTTCCCATCCAAAAAATTTAAATTTACACAACATAGGGAGACAATAAGTATATTAAATAGAAATAACAAATTGAATTAACTATAACATCACCTTCTCTTAATAAAAGGAATCAGGAATTTAAATAAATTCAATACATATTTTGCAATTAAAGAATGTTCAAGCCAGGTTCTAAAATGTGGATTTTTAGAGTAAAAAAAGAGAAAGAATAAAAATCTAAAAACCCGCAGCATAAACTCCTGTAAAGCACCCCCAATAAAGCTCCTGCAAGATGATTCCCCGGCAATATCTTGCCTACTTTACCCAGAATCCTACCAATCTGATGAGCAATACCTGAACCGAGAACCAAAATGATCAAAAATATTATTCCTTCTACAAAACCGGGAAGAGATAAAGCGTTTGTCACTATCACACCTACAAGAGAAGCAAGAAATACTCCCGCAAGCGATATCAATCCATGAATAAGACCGATAACTCCAAAATAAATTACAAAAATCAAAATAACACCAATCACTATTAAATCAAAATTGTTCATATTAATAATTTTATAAAGCCATAACATCCTGTTTCAATTTTCCATTATATTCAAGAAGATGCCTTAAACTCACAATATTTTATTATTTTTTAGAAAAGTAAATTCTAAAGTAAATCATTGTTTTCCAAAATAACCCAAGGCTTCAAATGTCCTAAAATTACTTCTGTGATTCTTATCTTAAACGCATAATTTATGCTCTTAAAAGATTAATTCTTTTACCGAACTGCTCTCCCGGTTTGAAAGACTTTCTTTTATATTTATATATCTTAATTAAATAATCTCCCTCTTCTTCTCTTAAAATTACCCCTTCAATAATCTCTTCTCCAAAAAAGGACTTTCTTTTCAGAAGTTTATTAAGATTCTTCATGTTTTTTATCACGCCTCTGAATATTACAGGAGCTACTGTTACATGGTCTCCTATAATTTCTTTCAACTTATGATATGCGAGAAATTTCTGTTTCTCAATGTCATATAAATCAAAGGCAATGAAATAAGAAGGGAGCTTGTTGTAAAAAATCGTATGAGTAAAATAAAGCCATTCCCCGAATAAAATGTATTTCCCTTCTAATATTTCTCTTAATATATCATATCTTCCATAAGTCCAGTTTTTTAGATATTTAAACTGTTCGGGGGTCTTTTTACTTTCAAGTAATCCTCCACGTGTAATGAATTTTATCTTATCTGCATCAAAAAATATGCCCACATTTGCACCATCCAGTTTCTCCTGGATAAGAAGCTCCTGCTGAAGAAGAGTCTCCGTCTCTTCTTTTGAAAGATAAAGATCATTTCTTGAATCTTGACTGCCAAATAGATTTTTGATTCTGGGATATTTAAGCATCATCTGTTTTGTAAATAGCAATTTTTTATCAATACATATTGTGGTAATATATTATAACTAACATAGGGTTCAATTCCCTAATTAACAAGGAGGAGAATAACACAATGAAATATAACTTAAAAAGCTTCAATACCGGATTAAAAATAGATTCTATAAAATTTAAACCCATGCATCTTAAAGGGCTGGGAGAATCATGGTATAAAGCAGGAGATATCGCAGAATTTCTTTATGAAAAGGGATATGAAAGTGGTCATATAACAGAGTTTCTATTCAGTAAAGGCATTTCTGAAATAGAAGCAAGTTTCTTAAGCACTCTTTCTAAGCCGACATTTCCTGAGATTAAACTAACGAGTTTTAAGTCTCCAATTACACTTGAAAATCCTTTCAAGGAATTGCAATCAAAACCAATTTTTGCCCCTGAGATTGACATTTTAAAAAATTTATGACTATAAAATGTTTATAAGGGTTCAATCCCCTTTTTTAAGCCGAAAGGAGGTGTGCTATGTTGAAATTGACTGAAGGATTTAAATTTACAAAAGGAGATAGTATTCACATATCCCGGAGAGAGCCTTATCCCCATCTTACCGGAATGTTAAATGGAAAGACAATACATATCAAATATTTTGGGCAAACTACTCTTGGTATGTTTGACCGCTCACTTCCCGGACATAGATTAGGTGAACTAAAAATTTTACATAAAGAATTTTCCTCTATATTCAAAGATTCGAAGTTAAAGTGGTAAAATTTCGTTACGGTTGATGTTCCAAATACCTTATTTCAATAATCTAACCCTCAAATTTCTTTATTTAACAGAAGAAAGAATAACTAAAATTTTTCCGTTCAGCTCAAATTTAAATTCTCCTTCCCCTTCATAAATATTAAAAAATGGAGAACAGACTTTGTTAAATTTTTTCCTCACTTCTGAAGGATCCTGATGTTTTTGTTTCTTTTTCCTTAAAAGTCTTTCATTGAAATTGCTTTCTATATTTTTGGCTTCATCTATCTTAATTATTATACCATCTGTTGCATATAATCTGACAAACTTTTTAGAAAATATATCGATCAAATAAAAATAGATTCTTCCTTTTGTTTTAATTAATCTTTTCAACGCTTTTATTCCGATTTTTAAAGCGCCAGACACAAGATAATCCTTATTTAACACCTCTGCTCCACAATTATTTGCGTTCAAGACTTTTATAAACAAACATCCTCCCCATCGCATCATTGTCTCCTCTCTTTCTTTCTTCATAACTTTTTCTTCTCTCAGACCGTAAAGATACAGAATACCAAACGGAAAAAGTTGTTCTCCTTCTACGTCAAGCCATATTTTTATAAGGTTAATAAATTCTTTAATATTATTTTTAAACATCCAAAACTCTTCATTTGTATTATATAGACGGGAAATCACAAATTTAAGAAATTTAAATTGTTCATCTTTTGGCAGAATACTCTCAGTATAGTCTTCATAAAATAACATATTCTCAAATTTTTTATCACATATTTTATCTCTTCTACTAACTCTTTCTCTCCCCTTTTTACAATAAAAACACCTTCATAGGTGCTTCTTATTTCAGGATCTTTCTCTCTTGAAACAACAATTACAGGGACATTTAGAAATTTATTTGTCTTCTCTTTATAAATCTCACGAATAGCTTCAGCAATTTTAATACCCGACCCTTCTTTTGCTTTTTCCTCTTCTTCTGACCAATAGTAATCTACTGCAATAGCATCATATTCATCACCAAAATTCTTACCCCGGGGCAAGCTTTTTAATAATCTATCCCAAAATTCTCCAATTTTTTCTTTTATCCATTCATCCTTATTTTTTTGGTCCTGTGCTCTTTCCCATTTTTCTATAAAGTCACAGATTTCAAAAAAAGGAATAAATTCAAAGTCATGCTCACTAATGTTTACGATTTGACAAAGACTTTCTAAATATTTTTTATCATCATCTAATATAATAACGCGGTATTTATCCTTTTTTGATTTCATCTGAAAAATCCATCAAAAATTTTAAAATTAATGAACGTTTTTTCTCAAAAAATTCTTTAGGTAAAAAAGACAATTTTGTTTCTAAGAAACTCAGAATAGCGTCTTCTACGGCTCTTATTTTTTCTTTCTTAATATTTTTATTTTTTATAATCTTTTTATAGCCTTTAATTAAATCCACTAATTTAGAACTGAAATCTTCACCTTTATGCTTTATAATAGAATCCATGATTTTATAAATATATATAGCTCTTTTTTTAATTTTCTGCTCTGATATTTTTTCCAAGTTTACATTTTTTATCATATTGTACATATTTCCTTTTAATAGAAAAAATTTTATCCCAGGGACATTTTCTCTAGTCTCAGATGTCGTAAATACATTGAATAAAGTAGGGATGAAAGAAAAGGGCATTAGAAGTAAAAGGTCACTTTTTTCCTTTATGAAGAATACAATTATATTTGTTTTGTTAGGTCTGAATGTTTTCATAAAAAAATAAGTCAAAAAACACATATATACTAAATTATAATACATTTTATAATTAAAAATTCAAACATATTGGTTATGTTTTTGAGTGTCAGTATTTATTATTCACTTCTTCCAAAAAGGTCTTAATATCCGGCCTCTCTTCAGGATTTACAGACGACATTTTGGAAACAACTTTTAAAATAGGATCATCAGTATTAAGTTTAATTTCCATATAAGCCACCTCCTGTGCTATTTCATTTGGCGACATATTTTGTCTTAAGCATTTTTCAAAGGGATGTTTCCCCAAATAAATTTCAAAGAAAGTAAGTGCAAAACACCTTATATCTGTTTTAACTGTTATAAATCCTTCAAGTTGCTCTTTACATGCATGATAGGGAGAAAAACCTATACATAAGGAAGCAAAATCACCTTTAGTAAATTGAAAATGTTCGAAATCAATAAAGATTATATCACCGTTTCTTGGATCAAAAAGTATATTTTCCGGTTTTATATCTCCGTGAATTACTCCATTTTCATGTAAAGTTTTAAGATACTTTGCTATTTTAAAGGCTATATAAATTGCAAGTTCCTTATTTTGGGATATTTTCTTTTTTAAATCAAATAATGATGGATAAGGAATATATTCATAAAGTAAAACGGGCGTGCCCTTTGCATCATACCCTACATACCAGCTTGTAGAAAAAAAATTAAAAGGAAGACTAAGGAGTATATCTATGAGTTTCTTAAAATATTCTATTCGCCATTCTTTTATCTTTTTTAAGACCCATAATTTTCCATCTTCGTCTCTAACAAGAATGGTTTTAGGAGTTAAGTTTTTAATAAATTTAAATTTCATATTCAAGTTTCTTCTATAGAAGGAATTTCTTCTATTTTGTCCTCAAACAAATCTTCGAGGGTAAGAATCTCTCCTCTTTGTAAGGAGGGAGGAAAACAAATATTACAGAACAATTCTGATTCACAAATTAGCTTAGTTAGGTTAAATTTTTCTAAATCAAAATAGATTGACTGTGGAATTTTTTTTGAGTTTAAAAGCATAATCAACACAGTAATAGCAATATTACAAGTCATTACATTCAAATTTATAACAGAGGGCTGAGGAGGAGTTTCCTCCCTGAGGACTTGGAGATAAGGAGTATCAATATTTACATTTTGAATTTTCTTTGTATTTTTAAACTTTAATCTTTGATATTCCAAGTCAACATTTTCCCATTTTAAATTTGAAGAACAAAAACCACACGGGAATTCATTATTATCAGGTACAAAAAGTGAAACATTTCCTCCAGCATAAACTCCTTTTTCTGTGACAGTAACTCCACAACCAGTATCTATCAAAGGAATTAAAAAGTTGGCACAAAGATAACTCACAATCGTACGGGAAAGATCATTATCAGTACAATTGAAAATTATGTCACATTCAGATAATTTCTCAAGGCTCTCTTTTGCCCAAACTTCTTTATTTATTGCTATTACTTTTCTATTAGGGGAAATGTTTAATAAATACTCTTTAGCCACATTCACTTTATACTTACCTACATTATTAGGTAGGGCATATACCAATCTGCTCAAATTTGATTCTTCTATCGTATCATGATCAACCAATACAACTTTCGCATTTTCTCCTATTCCCAATCTTGCAATATATTCAATTATCTGTGCCCCATTTCCTCCAAGTCCTACTACTCCCACTCTTAAAGAGGAAATTAATTCTTGATCCCATTCCGGTATCAAAAGATGTCTTGAGTATCTTTCTTTATTATCAAAACTTTGTTTATTTTTCATAAACTTTTTAAATGGTGGACCCAGAAGAATTATCTCATCAAATTCATAACATAAATCAGGCCCCTCCCAAACCAAAGCCTTTAGTGAACTTAAATCTTTATTTGTTACAACAGTTACAAGTTCTGTCTCTGAAAAAGCTCTGAATTCTGCTATTCTTGCTTTATATCCTGAGATATCAATATTTGAAAAATTTGGACATCCGACGGTAAACCAATGAGAATGTATATCAAAAATCACATAATTTTTATCCTTGTTATGAAATTCAAAATATCTTTCCAAAAACTTTTCATAGTACTCTGTAGTTTCAATACAAGAATAAGGTCTTCTTTCAATATCTTCTTCTTCTGGTACTACAAGCTCCACAGGTATGTAAATTGTATAAGTTCCCATTTTAAGTTTTTTAAATATTCCCATAATTTTAGTTTCTACTCCTCTTTCAGCATATTTTAAAATTTCATTTTTTATAATCTGTAAAAACCTCGTAGATAATTTTAGTATTCTCATTTTCATCCTCCATTTTTTACAAAACCTGCTCTTTTTAAAATAGAATCCTCTATTACCCTTATTAAAGAAATTAAGCATTCAACTCCATGAATTTCTTGAAAACATAACCAGTACCACCCTTTTTTGGTCTTATTGCACCCCCAAGGACTACATTCATGTAATTCTTTTAGAGGTTTGCCATTACATGTTAAAAATGGAATATGAATGGCATATCGTGGATGCGAAAATCCAACCCCTGGTATCGTGCGAGGAAAATCTGGAGGAACATCTATAAGTACAGGAATAGCTTTTATTACATCTCCTTTTTTATTTTTCCATATACCTTTCTCAGGCAAATCTATGTACACCATAATCCATCGCATCTCGGGATGAAAAACAATGTTTAAGTTGTAAACTTTTTGCAAATAATCAATTTGCCTTAATAATTTTCTTTTCACAGAGGGGGGGACTACTCCCCCCCCTTCTCTATGTCTACTTACCATATAATATTGCATTCCTGGTTCTATTTTGTCAGTTCTTTTAACATGTACATCTTCTCCCTCTGGAGTCTTTTTTACTATAAGTATATTACTTTGAGGTAATCCTGTTTCTTTGGAAGCTCTTTTAAAAAGTTCTATTGCCTTCATATCTTGAGAGCCTTCGAGAGGGATTTCAATTATTTTTTCTTCTCCCTCTCGTGTTACTGTCAAAGTTGCCCTTTTAAACATACTTCCCATAATTTTACCTCCTTTTTTCATTGGTATTATACAGACTGCTTATCTGATAAAATTTTGAAAACTTAACTAAGGCAAGAATAATTTTGTATCACTTTATAAAGCTTTTCTAGTCTAACCCTATTTACTAATTTACTCAAAACTGTTTTATCAATAGAAAATCTTTAAAAAGTAATTTATATTTAAAATGATAGAAGGAGGAATAAAATGAACAAAACAAACTGGAGAATTGTTCTCCTTTGTATGTGGTTGCTTATATTTATTCAATCTCCTATTTTATGGCTTATTTCAACAATTTTGCTTTTTATAACAGGATTTGCACAAAGATTATGGAATTCCCCTTGGGGTGTCCCTGAAGAATCTATTTCAATTAATGAAAATCATAATTTTAACTTTTTCCAGAGTAATTTTAACAATACCTCTGAAGATGAATTCTCTGACATTAATGAAATACCATCAGTAGATGATGCGTTTTCAACTTTAGAAAATCCTGAACATGAAAACAATCAAATTCAAATATCAGATGATGATATCCCCTCTCCTTTTTAATAGACAGTCATTTTTATTCGATCTCAATAAAATAATAAAATATAAAAACTCGCTATGAAAGAGATCTTAAAAATAATCTTTTGTATTAATGTGTTTTTATTTCCCTTGAATGCTCAGAAAATAATAGTTGAGTGGCAAAAAACATTTGGTGGAAAAGGAAATGACAGAGGATATTTTGCAATTCAGGAAGGAAATGGGGATATTTTAATTGTGGGAAATACTACCTCTTTTGGAGCAAAGGGGAAAGATATTTATCTTATAAAAATTGACGAGAACGGAAATAAAATATTCGAAAAGGTAATTAAAAGCGTAGGAAATGAGAGACCTTATTGTATAATCAATTCTCAAGAAAATGAATATTTAATTGTAGGTAGAATTGATAAAAATTCAGAATACGGAAAAGACATATTTTTCCTTAAGATCGGTAAAAATGGAAATGAAATATTGAAAAAGACCATAGGAAATAAAAATAGAAATGAATGGGGGTATTGTGTTATACCAGTAGAATATAATTCCTACTTGATAGCTGGGGGTTTTTCCTCTCCCAATAAAGAATGTGGTGTGTACCTTGTGAAAACAGACAAAAACGGCAATGTTCTTTACGAGAAAACAATCAAAAAGGGTAAATGTGCATGGGTAAGGAAAATCCAGCCTCTAAAAAATAGAGAATACTTGATGTTAGGACAGATCAATTATCTTGAAAATTCAAAAAAAGGCATATATTTACTCAAATTGGATTCTTCTTTGAATAAAATATCCGAAAAAATTGCCTTTTTTGATCTTAAAATACCGGTTCATTGTGTTCATGATTTCTTTTTTGAAGAAGAAAATAATTCTGTAATAGTGATAGGGTATCAAATCCTATGCTGCGGAGAATTTGGGGAAAATATTTTTTTTATAAAACTGGATAATAAAGGAAATAGATTACTAAAAAAAGTGTTAGGTGGAGAAGGTAATGAAAATGTATTTCGTATTATAAAAACAAAGGATGGTAAATTCTTGCTTGCCGGATACACTTCCTCTAAAGGTGCTGGGTATAAAGATGTATATATCATAAAAATAAACAACAAAGGTAAAAATATGGAAAGAGGTAATAGGAGAAAAAAAAGATTGATGTTGCAGAAGATATTATCCTACTTAAGGATAATACCTATTTAATCATCGGATATACTGATTCCTTCGGTTCAGGAGAAGAAGATGTGTATATTGTAAAAATCAGAGAACAATATTAAATTTAAAATCTTAACCTTATCCCTCACACCAAGAATCCATTCTGGCAGCTGCATAAGACTGTGCAATATTGTGGAAAACAAATTTTATTCTTTTTATTATGTTATTTATAAATATTCCCATAAATTCAGTTTTTACTATTTCATTCCATTCCGGTTTCCATTTTTCCTCTAATTTAAAATCTTTTTTTAAAAACTCATAAAACTCAATAAATTTCCCGGGATATGTAATTCTCTTACCATAATACACTCCCGAAGGATAAACTTTAAATCCTGAAGGGTAAGCCGCATAATCATATGAATTATACCATGTAAGGGTTATATGGAAAAATCTCACAATTTTTAAAAAGAACCTTCTTATTTTTCTATGAAGAAACTTTTGCTCCGAGAGATGGGCAACTTGAATCACTTTCTCTCGAACCTTCCTTTCTACATTTTTTATATTTTCAAAAATTTCCCTCATGTCCTCCGGAATTTTACAAAATCTTTCCTTCTTATATCGTGCCTTTAATTCAAGAAAAAGCTTTAAATACTCGTCCCCTGATTGAGGGCTCTTTCAAAATCTGGATAGGGTCTTGATAGGCAAGTTCTGGAAATTCAAGAAATTCAACATCTAGCTTATCATTGAAGATTTTTATTTCCTTTATAAAAAGCCTTGCCAGTGCCTGGCTTTTCTTTGGTTCAAGTGAGGGATAAACCTTATAAAATCCTTCAAATCCTTTCTTTATTATCTCAAAATCAATGACCGTGCTTTCCTTTCTCCTTATTTTAAGTCTTATTTCTTCAAGTTTTCTCTCTAATTCTTCCTTTTCCTTTGACCGCTTATTGGCTTCTTCCCTTACCTCTATCGGCGGGTTCTTATCAAGAAGGAATAAATTTAAAAGTTTCCTTATTTCCTCGCTTTTTCTTTCAATTTCTCTTTCAAGTCTAATTTCTTCTTTTCTTAGTGCCTCTATTTCATTTAAGATAATATGATTTGACCTTTCAAGAATTCTTTTAAACAAACGGTTATCTTTTGCCATATTACCAATTGATTTAACCATTACATTATCAAATTCTCTCGCTGGTAAAGGTTTTGATAGACAAGCTGTTTTATCTCTGTGCTGTATCCTTGTGCATTTGTAATAAAAAAATTTGTTTCCATTTTTTAAAGTGTAATGAGTAGTTAAATTTGACCTACAATAACCACATCTTAAAAGCCCTCTTAAAAGGAAATCATATTTGTTCTGTTTAATTGATTTATATTCCTTTTTATTTCGATTAAACATTCTCTGGACTTCTTCAAAAATCCTCTCGTCAATTATAGCATCATGGTTTCCTTGATAGATTTCACCACTATATTTTATTTTTCCTGCATAGATAGGTTTTCCAAGATGTGTCTTGTGCTGGTATAAATAAAATCCTTTCCGTTCTTTGTCTTATATCCTTTTTTGTTTAGTGCCTTAACAACCTTGGAGATAGAGCCTTCTTTTAAGTAAGTCTCAAATATAAACTTAATGATGTTAGCCTCTTGAGGATTGATGATAAGTTTTTTATTTTCTGGATCATAGTCATAACCTAAAGGTAAACAACCACCATTCCATAATCTTTTTTTGGCTCTTGCCTTCATTTTGTCTCTTGTTCTTTCGGCTGCCATCTCCCTTTCAAACTGTGCAAAGTCAAGCATTATGCTTTTTAAAAGTCTTCCCATTGCGTTGATTATTTGGATGTAATACTATAGTAGTGTTCATAAATTGTGTCAGCGGTAAGTACTTGAAAATTTAAAAAATAAATATATGGATACCTCCTCCTCAACACAACTTTCAGGAGGTGTCTATGAAAAAGAATAACAAAAGAGAAAAAAATTTTTCAAGGAGTTTCTTGAGGAAGCACTTGCACTTCTGAAAAGATCCTTGAAAGAGAGGCTCTTGAGAAAAGAGAGGAATACCTGAAAGAACACGGTAAGACCAGAGGGAATGGTATTATGAGAGAGCGCTTGTTACAGACACGAGGTAATCGAGAGTTTAAGAGTGCCGGGAACAAGACAGAAACAGAAGATTAGAGGTTATCCCGCACCTGAAAGTTTTTTGTGGCGAGATCCTTCACAAGCTCTTTTCTGCTGCGGGGCTCTCCACAAGAAGATAGCAGGGGGTGCTTGAAAGGCTCTGCGGGAGGAGTATATCGGCAGAGAGGTTCTCAAGACTCGCAGGGGTGATTGTGAAGGAAGTGAATAGGTAGAGGAGCAGAAAACTTAAGCCGCACTACACCTGGTATATGGGCTGATGCCATGTTTTTAAATATAAAGTGGGATACAGTGGAGAAGGAGCCAATATATGTGATAGCTAGGGTAAACGCTGAGAGGAAGCGGGAAATACTTGACTACTGAGTTCCTGGCGGCAGCGAAAAGTTATGTATAAATTATGAAGAGATTTTCACGAACCTGAAGACAAGAGGAGTTGAAAGGATAAATCTTCTTGTGGCTGATGAACTTGTGGGATATACGAGGCATCAAAGAGAGTATTTCCAGGAATAAGATATTAACAGTGCGTGCAGCATGCGGTTAGATATAGTCTGAGCAAGGAGAGGGCAAGAGACAGGGGGGCTGTATGTGAAGACCTTAAAAGGATCTGCGAGGCTGAAGGCAAAGAAAAAGCCAAAAAGAGAAATGCAGAGGTTTGAGACTGTAGAGCAAAAATGTAGTAAATTGTTAACTTCTGGGGAGGAAAGTTTAAATTCCTGACGGAGTTTGTAAACTACCTGGTGGAGGTGCGGAAGTTTATTTACACCACAAACATGGTAGAAAGGCTATTAAAGGAGATAAAGCGTAGGCTCAAGGTTATAGAGTTTCTGGGAATCAGAAGAGAGAGCAAAAAGGCTGCTTTACTTGATAATTTTGTGAACTAAATTCAAAATACAATCAAAGAAAACTACCAGGGTTTGGAATTTCGAAGCTTCTGATAGGGAGGAGGGCTTTAAAAATTGACGCAATTTGTGAAAACACTATAAATACTCTCCGATCATACGGAGTCTATCTGCGAAACTGGATTTAGGCAAAGTATTATAGAACTATATGTTCAGTGATGTCTAAAGTTAGTCATTTTATATCTTTTCATTAAGTAAAATTTCTTTTTTCAGTCTTTCCCAAACCTTCCAATAATTACAAGCTATATTATCTTTTGCTTTTATATCTTGTTCCAACCAATAGGCATTTGCTCTACATCCAGCCCCACAATATTTAGCATAGGGACATTTGTTACATAGAGTATCTGATACTTTCATTTTAAATATTTGATGTTTTTTTAATTTAGAATAAACTGTTTTGAATCCTTCTACGTAAATATTACCAGATAAGAATTCTGAAGTGAATAACCTAGAACACCAAGTTACATTTCCATCTGGTAATATAGCAAAATTTTCTCCAAGATCATCGTGTTCACAAACATACATTAACCCACCTTTAAGTTTTCCATTACCTAATACACCTTTGAAAGGAAAATTAATGGGAAAAGAACTTACTTTTGATATCTGTCCAAGTGCTTTAAATGCCGTGAATATTTTATATGGGGAAGGTATAAAGTATTTCAAGTATTTTGTATTTAATATAGGGTGAATATCCATTACATTCCATTTATCAACCTTAAGACTTGATAATATCTTAAAGATCTTATAAAGTGAGTCAAAATCTAATATTGCATCATGCAAAACTGTTTCAACTACCACTGTGAAACCTACGCTTTTAAGTTTCTGTATAGAAGATAAAACTATTTCAAAATGATTATAATTGTTTCGTATAAATCCATGAGTTTGAGAATCATAACCATCCAAGCTAAGCTGGAATGCTATCCGACTAAGGTAAGGCTTAACGTCAGAGCTACGAGATAAATTCTCTAAAAATTTATCTATGAAAGTACCATTTGTATCTATGGAGATAAAAAAATCATGATGCACTGAGTAATTAATTATGTCAAAAAAATCATCTCTCAACAAAGGCTCCATGCCGATGAAATTCAAAATTTTCACTCCATTGTTTTTCAAATCATTAATAATGCTCAGTATTTGATTATAATCAAGGGACTCCCATCCTCTAACATTTTTTAAGTAACAATGTTTACAATCTAAATTACATATAGAGTTTACTACCCACTCTACACTCAGAATATTGGTTATTGGTGGAGGACTATAAGCATTTGAAGGCTCCAGTATTTGAAGTTTTATCAATTTTTTTAAAAAATATCGTATCTCCTTCGCAGCAATGTTTAATTTTTTAGTAGCAATTTCCACTATCTCATCAACCGTTTTTTGACCGTCTATGTATTTAATTATTTTTAATGCCAAATTGTTTATATTGAAAAACCTAGAATTTTTAACGTTAAGAGCTATTACTTTGTGATTATTTGTACGTATATTTTTTAGTATAACAACATTATTTCTAATTTTGTATCGCATTCCACTTCTCTCCTTTTATTATTGGGCATCGGGGATCAGGTCGATCTATACTCATATATTTGTTGTAAGATTCTCCAGCACATCCTCCCCGGCATGTCTCTTTCCAAATACACTCTTTACATTTTTTGGGGTATTTTCTATCCCGTAAACGATATAGTTTCTTATTGGCACCCCAAATATCTCGCAGGGAAGTTCCTTCCAACAAATTTCCTAATTTCCAAGAGTTCGGAGGGAATAAGATACAGGGTACAACGGAGCCGTCAGGTAAAATATCGAGTTTTGTTATCCCAGCTTTGCAGAATAATGTTCCTAACTTATTAAAAGGATGCTCATCTTTTATGTGAGTTAACATTTTATTGCTATTAAACAATAGAAAATTAAATGCCCCTACTAAGTGATAACAACTCCTTATGTCTTTTTGTTCTTTAAGCTTGCGTAATTTATTTCTGAGAGCTAATATATCGCTGAGTGAGGGGATTGCTTGAAGGGAGATATATGTAGAAGTATAAGGATAAAAAATTGTGTAACTTTTAATTCCTATTTTGGAACATTTTTCAAATATTTTAGGAATCTCCTCAATATTTAAATGCGTTAGAACAGTAGTTACTGCAACGTTCCAATTATTTTGGAGTAACTTTTCTATTTTTAAAAATATCTGCCTAATTTCATATCTAAAGCCCGTTAATTTTTCCAAAATCACGGGATCTAATGATTGTATGCTCACACTGATTGTTACAAGTTCTTTATCTATATCAAATTCTGAAACGTACTTAGTAAATTTCTGGAGCAACAAACCATTCGTAGAGATATCAACTTTAATATAATTGCTGGTTAATATTTGCACTATTTCTAGTAAAACTGCTACATCCATAAGAGGTTCTCCTCCTAGTAGAGTAACTTCGAAAACACCAGATGTTACCAATTGATTAGCTATAACATGTTTAGAAAAAATGTTTAGCTCTGGAATTTCCCAGAATTGGGGAGTAAGAAAACAATACTTACATTTGAGATTACACTTTGGTGTAATATACCAATCAACATATAGAGGAGAAGTCAAAGGATAAAAATCATTTGAGAACTCCACAATCCTCGTATTATCGATGGTCATTGACATTTTTTTTACAAAATCTAAAATTTTTGAGTTAACTGTTCTATCTTTATATATGAGTAATTTCTTAATCATAAAGAATGCAGTATCATTTAAGAGCCAATATTTTCTCTTTGATGAGTTAAACAGTACAGCACCCCACCTCTCTTTACGAAGTATATAACACATTTTCGTCACTTATTTTCTGCTTACTTCTCCACGTGGCTATAGGGTGGGGAGATTTTTCACCTTCCCGCTCTTCTACTACCGGCCAACTTCCCATTCTCTCTTTTTAGCACACGTGTATACGTACTCGTTAACATTATATTCTTTGATCATTGGATACCTCTGGTTCTGTAGCGCCTTTTGCTTCTTATTATTCTTCTTTTTTGTTTTTTTGGTGTTTATCTTTTTCATGGTATCACCTCCTTTCCATTATAGGTTAATTCCTTTTTAGCCTGCCAAAATTTATCATTGATTAATATCATATAATAGTATTATATAGCAAAGAAAATCAAAAAGTCAAGTCCATTTTCAAAAATTTTCGGGTGGGTGTGGGGGTTCTTCTCATTCCAGAATAGGAGTAAGAGAATTTTTTATTTTTCCTGCTTTCTCCCTTGTGCGGACAAGTCGGAAGGATACTTTGAAAGAGTTTGAAACAGCCATCAAAATGGCTCAGCAAATTCACCTACTATATAAAATATAGGTTCTATGAATTCCAGAAAAATTTTGCGATAAGAAATGCTATCTGAATCACTCACATATTCCACAAAACTGTCACTAAGAGCACATAACTTGTCACCTAATTCAATTATTTTTTTATTGAACTTCATAAGTTGAAAAAGTCTATCTTATTTTCTCCAGTTTTGTCAAATTTTTTAAAATTTTGTATAATATAAAAACAATGAAGAATAAAAATAGACAAATCGAAAAAAGTCCAATATTAAAAACAGTCAAAGAGGGAAATAAATTCATTGTAAAAAACTTAAGCAAAATAGAATTCTTGGAAGAATTAAAAAATGTGAATTTCATAGTTGATAGGGGAAGAACATAATAACTGGAAAATCTTTACAAATATTTATATTATATTAAAGGAAATTTTAAAGCATAAAAAAATTGAATACCACACAGAATACCCCACTAAAAATTTCGAAGATTTGGTTAAAAAAACAGAAAGCAATATAGAAGTTGCAATAAGAATGAGAGAAAGACAAAGATTACCCCAATTTAAAGAATATCTTACACAAACGGTAAATTCTTTACAAAAATTGAAAGAAATTTACAAAAAATTAAGTAAACTTATAAAAGAAAACAAAATTATTGTAAAGAGCTTCAGCCCTGATTTTGATGTACCGGTATTTCTTCCTGAACTTAATGCAATATATTTTGAATTATTCTTGAGAAATCACTCGGGAGGAGATGCTCTTATTCAAACAGGGTGGTTGCATGCGAGTTATTTTAAACAAAGACTAAGAAAGGAGTTTCCTGATAAAAAAATAGTTGTAATAAATATGATATGGGAACGGGAAAGAATTAAAGCACAAGGCAATCTCCCTTGGATTGATTATTATGTGTGGAATTGCATAGAGAAATTCCCTATTTTCTAATTAAATTTACTTTCTTTATATTAAAAAATTTAAACGAAAATATGTTAAATCACATGGAAAATTTGATAGAAAAGAAAGAGGTAGAGAACATACGTGGATTTAGTTTCAAAACAGAAAAGAAGGAGTTTTATAGAATATCACAAATTTTCTTCTTTGAGCTCATCTCTATGTTTAAAAATATGAAGATAACAAGAAGAGAGTTCTATAAATTTTTAAAAGGATATTATTTGATATTTAAATTTCAATTTAACAATGATGATTGGGAATACGTAACAAAAAAGTTGAAAGAAATATATCTAAAAGTAATAAGAGAAGTTAGGTTAAAAAAGACTACAGAAGAATTCTTAAAAATAGTATGCGACAAAATTTTTAAAATAAAAAGTAACAGATAAGAATATTTTAACTATAATATCAAACCTCTTAGATCTTCGTCCTTTAAAATTTCATCTCTAAAAAATGGATTGGTATTCAAAATTGTTCTTAGATCTCGTTCTGCTTTCCTAAATTCACCTATTTTAACAAATACCTTTGCCCTTTCAAACATTGCATCTAAAAAATAATTTGATTCAAGAAATATAACCCTATTAAAATATTTAAGAGCTTTCTCTAATAAACAAGCCTGAAAAGAGCAACACCTTTCCAGTAAAGCACAGTTGTATTATTTGGATTTTTTTGAAGTAACTTATCAGCAATCTCTATAATCTTTGATATTTCTTGAGTATTAATAAAACCTAACATCTTAATCATTAATTTTATTTACTCTCCCCAGATTTTTGAAATCTCTACATCATCTATTAAATTACTCATGATATTGAGGATATTTTGTGCTTTTTCATATTTCCCAAGTTCTGATAAAGCACAATATTTAAAAAATAAGCAAAAAGATTATTACTCTCTTTCCTAATTACTCCATCTAGAATCTTAATTGCCTTTTTATACTCTCTGATAATCACAAGAATAGCTCCTTTAAGAGAAAGAGCAAGAAGGAAATCATCAGAAATTTTAAGAGCCTCATTTACCCATAAAAGAGCCTCTTCCTTTTTGCTCATTTTCAGATAACATAAAGCTTTGTTATAAAAAATCTCAGGCTCTTTTTCTTTCTTCAACACCTCGTCAAAATATTTAACCGCCTCTTCATACTCTCCTATTTGAAGTAAAATCCTCCCCTTCTGCTCTTTAAAAGGCAAAAAACGAGGAATTTTTTTATAAGATTTTCATTCTCCTTAAGGGCTTTATAAATTTTTCCAAATTTGATATAAACCTCTACAAGATCATAATTTAACCATGAATTTGAAGGTTCATTCTTTAGTGCTTTTTTAAATAAAGCTTGAGAATACACAGGATTGATCCTGAGAATTTTCCTGATATTGCTTAAGAGCTTCTGGGTATTTCTGTGTTAACATATAGAAATCTCCTATGAAGAGAAAAGTTTTAATCAGAAAAGATTCGCTCTTTCTTTTTACTTTTCTTACATATTTAAATTTTTCGTAAAATTTATCAAGTTTTTTACAAAAATCCCTCTCATTTTCAAAAACAAACAATTCTGTAACTTTGAATTCATTTTGCCCGGTAGGATGGAATTTTTACAAAATACAAATTTAGGAGTATCTATTTTTTCTATTATATCCCTTAATGTCTTGAAAGTATTTTTTGTCAATATAAAAACTACATATTTAAATTCTTTCAAATAATTTATATTCTTTTTAAGTCTTCTTTGGAGAGTTTATAGTTTACAGGTATATATCTTTACTCTTAATTTTGAAAGTTTATTTTTTATAATCTTTAAAAGGATTTTTCCTTTTAAATCCTGATATAAAATGATAACTTTTTCAACTTTTTTCATATAAAAATATATCACCTTATTATTTCAATATATCCAAAAATCAAAAAAACTATTGTTGAAAAAGTATACTTAAATTATATTACAATATATATAATCTAATACAATATGGATGACAAAAAATATTTAAAGAAAAAATTATCAAAACAAAAGTTTCAAATAGTTAGAGAACAGGCACATTTTTTAAAATGGCTGGAGGGTAGAATATGTGTTAAAAAAGGAAGCATCTATTCGGTTTTATATGAATTTAAAAAGGGTAAAATTTCTATATCCCAAATTAAAATTACACCTGAGATTTTAGTTAGCACTGACAAAGCAATCAAAATCCTTTCAAAATTTTACAGGGTAACACCGAAACTTTACGGAAAAAACTTTCTTAAAGAGAAAATTAAAAAATATGAAGAAATAAAAAAATTTCTTAATGTATCAATATTAAAAAAAGGGTTTGAGGCGCTTGAGTTTAAAACTCTTCTTTTTATAACTCCTTATTTTCATCCTCCCCCAGATACAATTCTAAAAAAAGTCAAAAAAGAAGGAATTCCTGAAATTAATTTAAATAATATACCAGAGAAAAGTAGAAAACTTTTTTATTATCTTGAAGGATGTTTAAAGATTTCAAGAGCAAACTCTTTAGAGAACCGATATGGTATAAAATTTCCTTTTGTAAAAGACCCTATCCTTTTAATAGAACTATCAAATTTTTTTGATGAAAAAACAATAGAAAAACTTGTTAAAATTTTAAACAGCAATAAAATATTCCTACACGAATTAATTTGGGAAATAATTTATAAGGACTTTTCAATAGAAAAATTGAAATATGTAATAGATCACAGTGAAATTTTAAATAATGTAGAAGAATTATCTCTTTACATACCTTTTATTAAAAATATTAAAATAATAAAAAAGATACTGGAGATTAACTCTTTCAAAGAAAAAGAAATTAAAGAATTTGTGGAAAAAGTACCCTTTGATAAACTTATAAATTCTATAAATGAAAATGACCTTTTAGAAATTTTAAGTATTTATAAAAGAGATGAATTTATCAAAGGGATGAGGGGATGCCTCAGTGAGTGGTATAAGGAATGTCACTTAAGAAATATACATAATTATAATCCTGTTAAAAGTATTATATTTACTGACACAGAGCAAACAGTTCCTCTATTAGAGAAGTTTAAAAAATTCAAGCCATATGTCTTCGCTTTCCATGATTTACAAGATTTTTATCATTTCATTAATTTTTGGCAGAAAAATAAAAACAATATTTTTAAAAAATTACATCCGATAATTGTTTTTTGGTTGTATAAAAATTTTGGATACCGAGAAATAGAAGAAATTTTCGAAGGATTTATAAATGTATATTCAGGGATAGATTCAAATTACCTATATTCCCACCTTTTATTTTCTTTCTTCCACATATGTAAGAATAAATACTTTTTACGTTCAAATTACACAAATTTGCCGGAAATTAAGAAAAAAATATTGGAAATGTGTGATAGAATATTGAGTATATATGAAAAAGATAAAGAAATTTATAAAACGCTTGAAATAATATTCAGAAATTCTGATAAAATTATAAACAGAATTCTTTTACTTTTTGATAAAGAATTAGATGGAATCTTTTATTACTTTCCTTTACATCATTTAGTTTTGTTAAGCTATTTGTTAAGTCTTAATTCTCCCGACTTCTTCACAGAATGTTTTTTCAGGATCCTGAATATATATAAAGATGAACCATGGGATTTGAAAGAAAAACATGCAAGGGAGATTCTGAGAATTATAAAAAGCAACGTACCCTTAAAATTTTATAATCTGCTTCAGGATTCTTTTTCAAAAAGTCCGAGAAAGACAATTAAGATATTAATTGATTTTTTAAGGATTTCAAAGCACACAAATACAGTAAAAAAAATTCACGAATTTGTGAAGAATTTTCAAGAAGAAATAGAATTTAAAATTAAGAAAAAAGAAGATTTTGAAAGAGAGCTATACTATCTTAAAAAATTAGAAAATAAAACAGAAAAAATTATGAAGAGAATTAAGAATCTTGAAAAAACAATCCAGAATTATGAAAGTTATAGAGAAAAAAGTATAGAAAAAGAGAGAAGAAAATTTAAAGAAAAATTTACATATAAATTTATAAAAGAGTTTGAAAACTTTGTCAACGACCTTTATCTGAAAGCATTCCACGGAGACCCTATACACAAAAAGAAAATAAGCAAAGATATAAGAGAAGCAGTTTACTTTTATCTAAGCTTAAAATATAATAAAAGAAAAGCAAGAGAAGCAATAAATCACATAATAAAGGGTGATTACAGGAAATGGTTTTTAAATTTAGAAAAAAATAAAAAATTTATTGAAAAATTGTATAAAAAAGGCATAAATACAGAACCTCTTATAAATGGCTTTTCACTTAATATAGACAATTTTCTTTTATACATTGAAACAGATCCCCTCAAAGTTCTTCTCATGGGTGAACTTTTTAAAACGTGCCTGTCTATTACCGGATTCTCAAACTATGCAGTTGTTCCATATCTTGTTGATATTAACAAAAAAGTTATATACATGAAAGATAAAAATAATAAAATTATAGCGAGAGCAAGACTTGATATCTCAGATAAAGGATACGTAAAAATGATGAGAATTTACTCAAATACACAAGTAGAAAAAATAGAGGTTTATTTTAAGAAGTTTATTAATGAATTTCTAAAAATGACAGGGCTTAAAAGAGGAGATAAAGGTAATTTTAAGTCACTTCATAACCTCCATGAAGCCCAACTTGAATATAAAGTATATGAAAAGAAAAGTCTCGAGAGAATAAGACTTGAAATTAACGACATTGAAAAAATGAAAAAATTACACATAAATGAAGTATATGATTTGCTACAAAATATTTCCTATTACCAAAGTATCTCAGAATTTTTGAATAATATAGAAAAAATACTTAATCACCTTTTTGAATCTGAGTTTTCTTTTGAACATTTGAAGATTATATTTTCCATTTTGCATATTATTATACACAACTTATCTTATTATAAATACTTATCTTATTATGGATTCCACATCGAAAAAAAAATTAAAAGTATATGTTTTAAATCTTTTTGGATTCTTCTTTATACAGACCTAAATAACATACTTCCAGAAGAACTTATCAAAAATAACTTTTTCTATTACATGAAGATCCCATATTCACAAATTGTAAATTATATAAAAAAATTAGGTGCAGGATTTCATAAAGAAATTCCCTATTTTCCAATTAAATTTACTTTCTTTATATTAAAAAATTTAAACGAAAATATGTTAAATCACATGGAAAATTTGATAGAAAAGAAAGAGGTAGAGAACATACGTGGATTTAGTTTCAAAACAGAAAAGAAGGAGTTTTATAGAATATCACAAATTTTCTTCTTTGAGCTCATCTCTATGTTTAAAAATATGAAGATAACAAGAAGAGAGTTCTATAAATTTTTAAAAGGATATTATTTGATATTTAAATTTCAATTTAACAATGATGATTGGGAATACGTAACAAAAAAGTTGAAAGAAATATATCTAAAAGTAATAAGAGAAGTTAGGTTAAAAAAGACTACAGAAGAATTCTTAAAAATAGTATGCGACAAAATTTTTAAAATAAAAAGTAACAGATAAGAATATTTTAACTATAATATCAAACCTCTTAGATCTTCGTCCTTTAAAATTTCATCTCTAAAAAATGGATTGGTATTCAAAATTGTTCTTAGATCTCGTTCTGCTTTCCTAAATTCACCTATTTTAACAAATACCTTTGCCCTTTCAAACATTGCATCTAAAAAATACTCAGACTCGAGAAGTATTACTCTGTTGAAACATTCCAAAGCTTTATATGTTTCAAAGCAAGTCCTTTCCAGAATAATAAAAGGGGATCATTAGTTTTTTTTCTAAATATTTATTCGTTAAAAAACAATGTTCGATAAATCAAAAGAATGAATAAATTTCATAAGTTCAATTAACGGTAAAATTTTATTTATTTTTCTATCGCTTTTCTCTAATTCTATTTTTAAGGTTCTATGAAAGATTTTCCAATTGTAATTGAAGTATTTGTCATGGGTTCTATAATTTTCTTTCTTAGATCTTCTTTAACTCCGCATTTAAGAATATAAAAATTATGAACTTGAAATTTCTTAGGTAATTCTTATTAGAAAAATTGCCTACTGAAAGTGTTAAGCACGATTTTTTGTAAGTTACTTTAAACCGAGACTCTGCTCTTGAAAAATTATTCCCTTTTGTCAACATATATAAAAGTTTTTTCTCTTTTTCTTTTCATTCTCAGGGAAAAGCAATTTCTTCGAAGTCCTTATAATTTTTGTTCCATAAAAACATCCCAAGTCCTGCAAAGCCTTTTGTCCTTAAATCTTTTGAATTTTTTACAAAGATGCCATCGGGTAAGCCAAGCCCTGAAGCAAAAAGTGAAATCTTGAAGGCATCTTTTATCTGAGATTTATCCGAATAAATTATAAATAAATTCATGTTTTTATAAGAAAAAGGATAGGAAGGATAAATGAATACTAAAAGGTCATTGTAGATTCCATATTTTTCAAAAATTTTTTCAGGCAATTTTTTGATAACTTCCTCTACATCACCTTTAAAAGATTCTTTCTGCCCTATAAATATAACATTATATTCCGATAACATCTTTTTGTTAAATAAAGTATCAGGCAGAATTTTAACTTTCGTATTTCCCCTGAAAAGCAAAGAGAAAGATATATTTCTGGCAAGATGATAATTCCAGTTATTAAAAATCAATTTTCTTTTACTCTCCTTCTTAAAGAGAAAAACATCACCCTGACCCCCTTCTTCAGAAGGAAGAGTTTTGCTTGTACTGTAAACAATAAGAATTTTATTTCTCAATATATTTTTTATAAGACCAGGATTTGATGGAGTCTTTGAAGGTAATTTTCGTTTGAATTCTTTTACTTTTTTCCATTTTTTATCTTTAATGAAAATAATTTTTTCAATACCCTTTTTATCTTTTTTATTTTTCAATTCAAAGCTCTGCTCATCAAGATTTAAAGAAATTTTTTCAATCTTCAGAAAAGAAAGGTTTAATTCAAAGGCATAAATGTTTTCTGTTTTAATAAAAATCTTATCACCCTTTCTTTTTAATTTTAAATACCCGGGATAAAAATATTTCTCAGGTTCCAGGATTTTAGCATAATAAAACCTGTTATTAACTCCTAAATCTGAAAAATAAAATTCAAAAGAATCAGGAACTGTTCTTCTATGTTTTTTCAAAAACTTAATTATTGTATCCGCATCAACACAGTCAATACCTTCTGTCTCCTTTATGTTCCACCAATGTTCCATTTCAGGAACTTCCCATAATTTCACTTTTATTCCGTTTCTTTTTAAAAGTGATAACATAAACCTCGGGTGAAAGGCAGGGACAGATTTATCTTCTCTACCATGCACAATTAAAAAGGGAACATTTAAAGCATTTCTCACAAACCTCTGGATATCTTCTGTGTATAAAACCCTCTCTCTTATATTAATCTGCTCAGGACTTCCAAAAAGCTTTACTCCCTGCAGAAAATAAGGAACATATGTTCTGAAAGATACCCATCCTGCTGAAGGAACAATTGCTGCAAATCTATCTGCAAAATGAATTCCATTAAAATAAGTCCCGTGTCCTCCCATTGAATGTCCTGTTAAATAAAACCTTTCGGTATCAACATTGAAGTTTTTCTTAACATAATCCACAATTTCCCATAAATCAAGCATTCCCAGGTCCTGCCAGTCAAAACCAAAAGGTCTTCTGTTTGTGGGGGTAATAACAAATAAAGAATCCTTCTGCCTGTAAGCCATGCTCTGACCCCATGCTTCCACACCTGCACCATGCAGAGAAAAGATAACGCCCTTTTTGTAATCTCCTTTAATCTTTGGAAATCTCATACCAAAGTACTGAACAGAATTATCAATTTTTGACTTAAAGGTTATTCTCAAAGGCTCATCCTTTGATTTTATATTCAGATAAAAAACTGTCATGGTATCAAACTCATCACCTTTTAAAGAAACAGTTATGGAAAGTGTCTCTCTTTTAAAATCCTTATTCGTAATTTTAAACTTAAGGTCTTCATATATAATTTCAAAGGGCATAAGATAATCAATTTCCTTTTCCTCTGCTTCAAGATTTTCACCGAATCCACTCAATTTTATTTTTTTGAAAATTTTATCGGTCGGATTTATTATCCAGAATCCGATGTAAAATTCATAAACAGAATCCTTTATTATGTCAGGAAGAATTGCCCATTTATTATAAATAAAAGGAATTTCAGGTGCTTTTTCAAATCTTATTCTAACCTTGCCGTATTCTCTTCCTGTTATAAGTAAAATCCTATGCTTTCCTTCTGATATAAAAAGAGGAATCGGAACATCTTTGTATCCATATGGATTTCCGAAATAGGGAAACGAATCTATATAAAATTTAGAAATTCTCTCGGGATATGCTAAATAAAAACCCTGTTCAAAAGTTGTGTCAAAATAAATATAAGTTAAACCTGCAACCCCCCAGCCGTGATGTTCGTATTCGCGATTGAGTTCGATTGTGTCAGGATTTAAAATTATATAGCCTTCTGAGTCTCTCTGAGTTTCTTTCCATAAAAATACTCCGTTTTTTGAAAGAGTTGAATAAAAGGTATCATTTAAGGAAATCACATATTTCTCTTCGCCCGGAGGATAGAGAAAATCATATCCTGGTTCCCTTACTCCGGTCTGGAATGGACCGAGAAAATAGATTTTAAGAAAGAGAAATAATATCATACTCCTTTAATTGATAATAATCTTGCAAATCTGCCCATGGCTATCATAAATGCTGAAATTTTCAATGATTTATTTTTTGCCACACTGAAAGCATAAATATCAGAAAAAACATTTTTTATTCTATTTTCAAAAATCTGCAATTCTCTCTGGGTGATAAAAGAAACATTACCCATAATTGCCTCATATGAGTTCAAATAGGTAAAGGGAATACCCGCTATTATATCGGGTAATATTTTCTTTTTTGAATTTAAATCCTCATAAATTTCATAACTTATACCGGAAGGCACAAATTCTATTATTACCTCTGCTTTTATATTTTCAAAATTCATTTTATTTATTGAATTTGAAGGTCCTGCAAGAACAAGAATATCGGCTTCTTTTTCAAGAAACTCGGCATTTGTTAACTTCTCGGCTCCCTGAATTTCTGTAACTGATTTATTATTTCTTATTAAATTCAAGATATCTTCAAAATCCAGAATATCGGAAACTATACCACCCTTTCTATCAGAAATACCAATAACGTCAGCACCTTTCTCCTTTAAAACTTTGAAAATATTCAAACCTACTTTTCCTGCTCCCTGTATAAGAACTTTTTTTCCCTTAAAATCCACATCTTCAATTTCCGAAAATTTATCAAATAAAATTGATATTCCTCTTTTTAAGATTTCTTCTCTATTTCTGAATCCACCAAAATCAGGGAGTTTAGCTGAAAAATTATATTCATACAAACCTGAATAATTTTTAAACTCATTTATCATAAATGACACATCATAATTTTTAAGACCCATTTCAGGGTATATAACATCCTTATTTTCTTTTAAAAATACAAAAAATTCCTTTATATATTTTTCAACAAAAAATTTTCTCATTCTATCATTTTTTATAAATTCCTCATTTACCTCAATCCCACCTGCAGAACCTGAGAAAGGCATCTCAAGGATAAAACTCTGCCATGTTATAAGGGAAGCGAGTATTTTAAGTTCATCATTTGAAATTTTTTCAAGACATCGCATTCCTCCTATGCTTTTTCCCTTTATATTCGTATGCATAACTCTTACTGCCCTGAAATAATTGATTTTACCCTGATATTCAAAAGGAACATTCTTTTCAACACAGGTAAAAGAATTTAGAATTATCCCGAGAACACCATCAGGTATTCCTATTGCTTTTCCTGCATTTATTAAATAATTTTTATATCCCTCATCCATAATTAAAATTTTAAGTCAATTAAACCCTCAAAAACCAGATTTACAGGACCTGTAAGAAATGTTCCCTTTTCACTAAATTCAACATAAAGAACATCACCCCCTCTTGTATTAACTTCAAATTTTTTAAAATTACTTTTTAGCTTTGCATAAAAGGCAGAAGCAACTGCTCCTGTTCCACAGGAAAGAACCTCATTTTCCACACCTCTTTCATATGTTCTTATAAAGATTTTATCACCTTCAATTTTTATAAAATCAACATTTGTTCCTTCGGGTCTAAACATCTCATGAAATCTCAAATATCTCCCTTTTTCAAAAACAGACACATTTTCAAGGTCATGGGTCTCCTCTATAAGATGAGGAACACCTGAATTTATAAGCGTAAATTTTTCTCCATCAATTGAAACATCTTTTATCTTTTTCGGGTCAACCATTTTAAGCATAACAAGATTATCTTTCAAAGCACTTCCCTCATGTTCTCCATCATCTGCAATAAATTTAAATTCCTTTTTTCCTGTTACAAGATGATTATAATATATAAGACATCTTGCACCATTTGCACAGAACTCTGCTCTTGAACCATCAGCATTAAAATAAAGCATCCTGAAGTCATAATTTTTATCCTCAAGGGAGAAAAGAACTCCATCAGCTCCGATTCCCCTTTTTCTATCACATAAAAGGGGTATAAACTTCAAAATTTTTTCAGGTTCCACATTTAAAGGTAAAATAAAATCATTTCCTGTCCCTTCAATTTTAAGAAATTTAATCTTCATTGAATTTTAACTCCTTTCTCAAAAATTCAGGCATTTTAAATCCTGCAAGATGTATGTCTTTATTATAATATTTTGCTTTTCCAGGCATTCTTAAAGGTTTTAAACTTTTTACTTTTTTATTAGATACAAAGAAATAAAGCCATAAACCTCCCGGATATGTGGGCATGGGAGAAAGATAGGGAAGAACACTTTTAAATTCTTCTTTTAAAATTTTATAAAGATTTTTTATTGTTTTTAAATGATGAATCGGAGATTCTGCCTGTATTGATATTCCTCCGTTTTTCTTTAAAATCTTATTAAGATTCCTGTAAAATTCCCTCTTATAAAAAACCTTTGCAGGACCCACTGGGTCTGAGGTATCAAGAATTATAACATCAAACTTATCCCTTGTTTTTTTTATAAAAACATTTGCATCTTCAAAAATGAGTTTAACCCTTTTATCTTTAAAAACCCTGGAAGTCCAGGGAAAGAATTTTTTACATGCTTTAACAACCTCTTCATCTATTTCAACCTGAATTATATCTTTTACTGGATGTTTTAACACCTCTCTGAGCGTTCCTCCATCTCCTCCGCCTATTATGAGAACTTTTTCAGGATTCTTAATTGATGAAAGCAGGGGGTGAACAAGAGATTCATGATAAAAAAATTCATCTTTTTCAGTAACCATAAAAAGGGAATCAAGGGCAAGAACCCTGCCCCAGTCAAAACTCTCAAATATCTCAATTTTCTGGAATTTTGATTTTTTTCTGAAAAGAACCTTTTTTATTTTTATTCTGAATTCGGTATTTTCGGTCTGTTTTTCGCCAAAATACATAATTTAAATATAAGAAAATAGTAGTTGAATTTTCTTAAATAAATGTTATAATATTAATACTTCCGCCGGGGTGGCGGAATTGGCAGACGCGCATGGTTGAGGGCCATGTGGGAGTTAATCCCGTGAGGGTTCAAGTCCCTCCCCCGGCATTCCCTAAAGGTTCAATCCCTTATTAACTTTCCATTTCACTGAAATTGTGGTTCGAACCATTCAAGATTAAAGTTGTTGAACCTATATTTTTTACAACGAAAAGAGAGAGAAAAAAAATCCTTCAAAAGGCAGGATACAATCTCTTCAGGATACCCTCTCACAAAATAACAATAGACCTTCTCACTGACTCAGGAACAAATGCAATGAGTGAACATCAATGGGCTAAAATCCTTGAAGCTGATGAATCCTATGCAGGTGCTGAAAGTTTTGAGAGATTCCTTGAATCCGTAAAAGAATTCACAGGAATGCCCTATATCCTGCCTGTCCATCAGGGAAGAGGTGCTGAAAGAATCATTGCAGAATATTTTTCAAAAAAAACAAAAAATTTTATCATACCTTCAAACACACACTTTGATACAACAAAGGCAAACCTTCAATATAAAGGAGCAAAAACTCTCGATCTTATAATTCCTGAAGCTCTGAATCCTGAAATATATCATCCCTTTAAAGGAAATATGAATACGGATAATCTAAAAAAACTTTTAAAGAAAAATTATAAAAGAATACCGGCTGTATTTATGGTTCTTACAAACAACTCAATGGCAGGTCAGCCGGTTTCCCTTGAGAATGTGAAAAGAACAAAAGAAATATGTGATGAATTCAATATTCCTTTATGGCTTGATATTTCAAGGATTGCAGAGAATGCTTATTTCATTAAAAAGAGAGAAAAGAAGAAAAAAAGTGTAAAAAAGATAATAAGAGAAATTCTTTCCTATGCAGATGCCTGTTATATGAGCGCAAAAAAGGACGGAATTGTTAACATAGGTGGATTTATTGCTTTAAGAGATAAAAATCTTTATGAGGAATTATCCATGCTTTTAATTCTCTGGGAAGGATTTCCCACTTATGGAGGGTTATCCGGAAGAGACCTTGAAGCCGTGGCTCAGGGATTAAAAGAGGTTGTTGATGAGAAATACCTTGAATACAGAATAAATCAGGTAAAGTTTCTGGGAGAAGAAATTGAAAAAAGGGGAGTTCCTGTTTATAAACCCTTCGGTGGACATGCTGTTTATGTGCTTGCTGAAAAAGTTTTTCCTCATATAAGAAGAGAATATTTCCCCGGGCATGTCTTTACAATTGCCCTTTATCTTGAAGGAGGAATAAGAACAGTGGAGATAGGTTCTTTAATGCATGGAGAGGATGCCCATTTTGAGTTTGTAAGATATGCAATTCCGAGAAGGGTTTATACAGAATCCCATTTAAGATATGTGGCTGAAGTTTCAGGAGAAGTTATTAAAAATAAAAAAATGTGGAAAGGAGTAAAAATTGTAAAGGAAAGTCCATATTTAAGACATTTTACAGCAGAATTCAGATTGCTTTAAGATTAAAGTATGGAATTAAATCATGTGGTAATAAAAAAAAGACTGGAAGATGTAAAAGAGGGATTCTCAAATCTCAAAGAATATGTAAAACTCGGAAAAGAAAAATTTTTAGAAAGTAAAGATAAAATAGGTTCTGCAAAATATGAAATAATAAAAACCTTTGAAGCTTTATCCTCTATTTGCTCTCACATCGTTGTGAAAAAATTTAAAATAAAACCACCAACTTATGCGAGTTGTTTTGAAATTTTGGCAGAGAAAAAAGTAATATCTCAAAAACTGGCAAAAAATTTGGCTAATATGGCAAGATTCAGAAATCTTTTAATTCATATGTATTACAAAATAGATAATGAAAAATTTTTTGAAAATCTTTCTCAGGGTTTAAAAGATATTGAAGAATTTATTTCTGCTATTGAAAAATTAATAAAAAATGAGAAAACTGCATAAAATCTCAAAAAGGGAAAGGGAAAAGATAAAAAACAAAATAAAGAAAATTCTGGAAAAAGAAAAAGATGTTTTATTTGCATACATTTTCGGAGGATTTGTGAGAGATGATTCTTTTCATGATATAGATATTGCAGTATATATAATGCCTTCTTCTCAAAAGGATTTCTTAAAAAGAACATTTGAAATTGCAAACAAAATAGAAAGGGAGATTGATATTGAAACGGACGTAGTAGCTTTTAATCTGATAGACCCCTATTTAAGAATGGAAATTCTTGAAGGTGAACTTCTTTTTACAAAAGACGAGGTCAAACATGATTTTTTAATAGATTATTATATAAGGGAATACTTTGATGAAAAAGCATTTTTTGAGAGAAACCTTTCTGAAAAAGTGTAATTAAATAAATTTTTCACTTGAATAAGGAAAATAGTGTATGTATAATATATAATTATCACGGAGGGTTGGCCGAATTGGCTAAGGCGCCGGATTTGAAATCCGGTATCCCCTAAAAGGGGATTGTGGGTTCGAGTCCCACACCCTCCGTTTCTCTCTTCTTTACTCTCATGATCGAAGTTAAAGATTTGTATAAATATTATGGAGAAGACCCTGCTGTTCAGGGAATAACTTTCAATGTGGAGAAAGGAGAAATTCTCGGATTTCTTGGCCCAAATGGTGCAGGAAAGACAACCACTCTGAGAATAATCACAGGTTATCTATATCCAACAAAAGGAGAAGTTCTTATTGACGGAAAAAGTGTGCTTGAAGACCCTTTATTCTGTAAAAAGAAACTCGGATACTTACCAGAAGATAATCCCCTTTACACTGACCTGACTCCAAGAGAATACCTGACCTTCTGTGCACAGGCAAGGGGAATTGAAAATATAAGACAAAAACTTGAAGAGGTAATGGAAAAAACCCAGATTCATGATGTCTGGGAAAAACCTATAGGAGAACTTTCCAAAGGTTACAGACAAAGAGTGGGGATTGCCCAGGCACTCTTGCATGACCCTGAAATTTTAATAATGGATGAACCCACAACAGGACTTGATCCTGTTCAAATTATTGAAATAAGAAATTTAATAAAAGAACTCTCAAAGGAAAAGACAATCTTACTCTCAACACATATCCTTCCTGAAGTTCAGATGCTCGCAACAAGAGTGATTATAATCCATAAAGGTGTAATAAGGGCAGAAGGAACACCTGAGGAACTTTCAAAGAAATTCAGGGCAAGGGAAATAAATTTTGCCCTTAAAGGTGATGAAAATAAAATAAAGGAAAAACTTGAAAAAGCTGATTTTATTTCCTCATTTGAAATTGAGAAAAAAGAAGATGGTATTTACGGAAAATTTCTGCCAAAGGAAGATGGTGACCCGAGAGAAAAATTTGCAAAATTTGCTTATGAAAATGGTTTTCTGATTTTAGAACTTTATTCAAAATCACTGGGTCTTGAGGAAGTATTTGTTGAACTTACAAAGGAGGAAAGCAAATGAAAGGAGTAAAAGCAGTCTTCAAAAAGGAATTTTTATCCTATTTTAACTCCACAATAGGATATCTTTATCTGATTGTTTTCACTGCACTCAACTTCTGGCTTTTCTTCAGGGGATTCTTTCTGATGCCTGAAGCGGATTTAAGACCAATGTTTTCAATGTTTCCAATTCTCTTTATAATCTTTGTTCCTGCCATCACAATGCGATTATGGGCTGAAGAAAAAAAGCTCGGAACAGTGGAAATACTATTCACCCTTCCACTTAAAACTGAAGAAATTATATTCGGTAAATTTCTCGCAGCAATTTCATTTTTCGGTATATCACTTCTATTAACACTGCCACTTCCTATTATTCTATCCTTCCTTGGAAATCTTGACTGGGGAAGAACAATTTCGGGTTATATAGGCGCCTTCCTTCTGGGTTCAACATTTATATCCCTTGGGATGTTTCTTTCAGGTTTTACAAAGAATCAGATTGTTGCCTTTATTCTTGCCGCAACCTTCTGCTTTCTTTTCTATATCATAGGTGAGGATGCAATAATTTCCTTTCTCTCCGGATTCTGGGCTGATTTGTTGGGGGCACTCTCTGTTAAAACACACTTTGAAAGTATTGCAAGAGGCGTTATTGATTTCAGGGATTTAATTTATTATCTTTCATTTATAGGATTATTTATATACGCCAACTATCTGCATCTGGAGGTGGCAAGATGAAAAGAGAAAAAATGTATATGTTTACAGGAATCCTGGCACTTTTAAATATTATCCTGTTAAACATATTTTTCAAACATTTCGTATACAGAATTGACCTTACACAGAACAAAATCTATACATTACATCCCGTAACAAAGGAAATACTGAAAGATTTAAAAGACTATGTTAACATTGAAATATACATGTCCAGTAAACTACCCCCGGAAATGTCTCCTTACAAACAGGATTTATTTGATTTACTTGAGGAATACAGAAATTTCTCAAATGGTCTTCTGAGATATACAGTTTATTATCCTGATAAAGACCCGAAATTAAAAGCAAAAGTCAGGCGTCTGGGAATACCTGAAATTACCTTTAATGTGGTTGAAAAAGACCAGGTAAAGGTTGTAAACGGGCACTTCGGACTTGCAATTTTTTATAAAGATAAAAAGGAGACAATTCCTATTATCACAGAAACAGAAAATCTCGAATATGATTTAACATCAAAAATTTTGAAACTTGAAGAAGGGGATAACATAAAAAATATAGGTATATCATTCCTGGGAGTAAAAGGAGCTGATTACTCTTTAATAAGAAAAGAACTTGAAAAATTATACAGGGTCAGGAATGTTAGTATATCTGTGAAAATTCCGGATGATATAAATGTACTGCTTGTATTTGGAAATAAAAAACTTTCATCAAAAGAGCTTTATAATATTGACCAGTATATTCTCAAGGGAGGAAAACTCGTATGGTTTCTTCAACCTGTTAATATAAATTACGAAAACTTCACAACAAAACCGATGTTTGAAAAGGATTTGAAATTTCTGGAAAACTATGGGATAAGTTTAAAACCGAACCTTGTAAAAGACCCTACAATTCCTTTTATTCCTATGATGGCAGGAGGTAGAGCTGTTCTTGTTCCCTATCATTATTTTGTAAAAATTACACCAAAAGGAATAAAACATCATTTTGCAAGAAATCTTGAACAGCTTGTTCTTGTGTGGCCATGTGCAATAGATACTCTTGAAAACAAGGATAAAAATTTCAAATATTCAATAATCATTACATCATCAAATAGAGCTTACAGAAAAGAGGGTGGATACTCAATCCATCCATTTTCACAGGAACCCCCTCCCCCGAAAGAGGAACTCAAAAAATATATATTCGCCTTAATATCTGAATCCAAATTTACCTCTCTTTTTGTAAAGGACACAACCCTTTTCAAGAATTGGAAAAATTTAAAAGATGAAGATACAACAGGATTTATAAAAGAAGCAAAGGAGGATAACAGAATAGTATTTGTCGGAAATGCAGTATTCTTACAGGACCCCTTTGTTCAGATGTATACTGACAATGTTGACTTTATGATGAATATTGTTAATGCTTTTGCTTATGGAAAGGACTTAACCCAGATAAGAGCAAGGGAGATTGCTGAGAGACCCATCAAAAATCTTAACACATTTCAGAGATTTCTGTTTCAGCAGGGAATAACCTTTGGTATCCCGATTCTCATTCTAATTTTTGGATTCATAAGATTCTCAAGAAGAAGATTAAGAAAAAGGGAATATGCTGAATCAAAAACAGAAAAAAAGGAGGTAGAAAATGGTTGAAAAACACCTGAAATTTCTGGGAGTGACATTCATTGTTTTATTTATCCTTGTAATCTTTACAGAAAGTCCTGCATTCAAAAAAGGAAGAATGCCAAAGGAAGTTGAAGTGTCAGGAGAATTTAAAGAAGATGAGGTGGGCAGTATTCTTATCAAAAAAGGAGATGAAAAACTTGAATTAAAGAAAATAAATGGAATATGGACAGTAACAGAAGATTCTGTTCCAAGACCTGCTGATAAGGACAGGGTTGTGCGTTTGATAAATAATTTAAGTTTCTTAAAGGGAAAAGTTGTTGGTAAAAGTGAATCAGAATTTCCTTCCTACCAGGTTGATGAAAAAAATGGAACTTTTCTTACACTATTTGATAAAAATGGTAAAAAGATATTTGAAATTATAGTAGGTAAACAGGGACCAGATTTCTCCACAAACTTTGTCAGATTTCCTGACTCAAAGGAGGTAATACTAGTTGAAAAAGCTTTGAGACCACAGGTTTCATCTCTTAGAACTTCCACATGGAGAAACAGAAGGATAACAAATTTTGATTATGAAAAGGTAACCAAACTTGAGTATGAGGATGAAAATCAGAGATATATGTTTTATAAAGAAGGAGATAAATGGTATCTTGATTCACCTGAGATAAATGCTGATCAGGCAAAGATAAAAAGATATATAAGAATGGTTTCAACAATTTACTCCACAGGTTATGTAGATACTCTTGATGTAAAAGAATATAATTCAAAGAAGCCCTTCCTCACAATAAATGTTACCCTTGAAAACGGAGAAAAGCATGGGTTCAAGGTTATAGAAAAAATCGATGAAAATAAATACATTGTAAAAAGAGAAGGAGATGATTTTACCCTTTATACTCTTGCTAAAGGTTATGTTGAAAATTCATTAAAAAAAGATAGAGAATGGTTTATTGCTGAAGAGAAAAAGGAGGAAAAGAAGAAGGAGGAGGAGAAGAAAAAGTAATAAAAAACACAGAGTTCTAAAAATATCCAATTTTGGGTATTTTTAGAAATGGAAGATGAAAATTTTTACTTATTTATTAGTCGAATTGTTTTAATTATGTTTAATCTATGAATTTTATTTTTTAAATTTTTAATATTTTTTCTGATTCAAAAGATAAGTTCAAAAAGGCCTAAAATTCATTAATTTTAAATATCGATTTACTTATAACCTGTGTAGATTAAAATATGTAAATTTATTTCAGAAAATAAATTTTAATAAAGTAATTAACAACTGAACAAATTTTTATTTTTATATATTTTTAAAATTTTATAAGATTTAGACATATCATAAAATTATTGTAAATTTGTTATTTTTATCCTTCTTAAATAAAATAGTCTACATACTGTAAAAATTTTTTACACAAAAAAATTTTGGGTTCAAATCCTATATTTTTTCAAGGAGGGGAAAATGGGAGAAATCCAGCAGGACTTGGTCCTGAAAAAATACTTCAAAGCCTTTCTCGAATGTGCGGTAAAATTCAAAATGGCAGGGCTGAGAGAGATGGCAAAAGTCCTCGCAAGTTCAATAAATAATCAGGGTTCCATATGGGATAAGTTAAAAGAAATTGACTATACTGAAACTGAAGTAAAACCTTATAATGATGAGTATAATCTTGTAATTGTAAAGAACTGTCCTTTTCTTTATTTAAAACAGGCAATAACAGAGTGGTCGGATGAGGCAAAGAAGATCACTGAGAATTATAATAGATTTCCTGAAGCAGGAGGGGGAGCATTTGATCCTATATGCATTATTCATCGCCTTACCAGACAGGAGATAGCAGGAAAAAATATAATTCAACTGGGATGTGCCTCTAAAGACGATATCATACTCTCAGATAAAGAAATAAACAAGCTCGGCATAGAGAAAAGTAAAGCAGAAGAACTACTTAAAGGCAATGCATGTCTATATGCTTTAAAAAAATGAGTAATTAAGATTAAAAAAGGAGGGGAAAATGGAAATAAAAGAAAAAATAAAAGAAGTAATTCAAAAAATATCACTTAATATACCTGAAGTAAAGGAGGTCATGGTATTAACAGAGGATGGATTCATTATAGAATCTCTGACCCAGCAGACAGAAAAACTTGAACTGATTTCTCCAGATATTTCAAATGCCTTAAGGTCAATGAAAATTTTAACTCAGGAAACAATCAAATCTGACCCAGAAGAAGTCCTTATAACCACTCCCCAGGGACATTTTATTATATATCATAAAAATGACATCATACTTGCTCTGTGGGCAGACAAAAGTGCTAATTTGGGATTGCTAAGAACTGTATCTAAAAGAGTTTTACCAACACTTGAACAGAGTTTATTTGTATGAAATAACCTTAGCAGTACGTAAATCTAAAAACCAGAAAAAGTTCGTGAAACTTATTTCAAACTGAATATGTAAAATTTTTTTTGTGATTTAAATTTTTGCTTATTTTTTTCTTATAATTCTTTGGAATAAAGTTTATTTAATAAGTATTAATAAAAATGGAACTTTTAACAGCAAGCGGTTTATCACTTCTTGTATATATTGCTGTAGAAACTCTGAGGTATCAGAAACATCTGAAAAATTTAAAAAAAATAAAAAACAGGATTCATATAAATGGAACACGCGGAAAATCCTCTGTAACAAGGCTTATATATCAGGGTTTGAGAGCAAATCCCGAAAATATTGTAGTTGCAAAAACAACAGGAACAGAACCCAGATTCTTATTCCCTGATGGAAGAGAACTCCCTGTTGCAAGACCGGGTAAACCGAATATAATTGAACAGCTGAGAATAATTGAAAAAGCAGCAAAATTAAATGCAAACTTCTTTGTTACAGAATGTATGGCAATCACACCGGAATATATAAAGATACTTGAAGAGAAAATAATAAAAAGCACGGTTGGAGTAATAACAAATGTGAGAGAGGACCATCTTGATGTAATGGGTCCGACAGTTGAAGATGTTGCCTATAACTTATCTCTTTCTTTACCCACAAACGGAATTGCCTTTACCTGTGAGGAAAAATACTTTGATATTCTCAAAAAAGAAGCAGAGAAAAAGAAAACAGAACTTATATTTGTTGAATCCGATTTTATAGATAAAAACATACTTGACAATTTCTCATATATTGAACATCCTGAAAATGTTGCACTGGCTCTTAAAGTATGTGAATATTTCGGAATAGAAAGAAAAAAGGCTCTTGAGAGTATGTATAGAGTAAATTCTGACCCTGGTGTGCTTGAAAGATATATAATAAGAGAATATGGAAAAGAAATAATTTTTTATAATGCCTTTGCAGCAAATGACCCTGACTCAACAGTTTATATATGGGAAAAATTTATAAAGGATAGTGATTTAAAAATTCTTCTTTTTACCCTGAGAAGTGACAGGGCTTCAAGAACAGAATCCTTTCTTCCTATTCTGGAAGAAAGAATAAAGGCGGATTATTATATAATATGCGGTGAACATCATCCAATTGTAAAATCTCACCTGATAAAAAGAAAGGTTGAACCCGAAAGAATAATAACCTTTCCCTGGAACATCTCTCCTGACGAGATTTACAACAAAATACTCCTTATAACAAAGAAATCCTCTACCTGCATGGGAATAGGAAATATAGTGGGACTGGGAACAAAGATTAAAGAATATTTTAAAGCAAGGAGTATTGTATGATACTTGCTCAGTGCATTGCTGTTGGTCTTGTTCTAACACTTTTCTCCTCTGAAATACTCGGGTTTATGGCAGGGGGTCTTGTGGTTCCGGGATATATCGCCTATATCCTTGATGACCCTCTCCTTTTAGGCGGAACTCTCATTGCTGCTTTTCTTACACTTCTTGTATTGAAATTTATTTCAAATTTCACCCTTCTTTATGGAAGAAGAAGATTGCTTGTAACTGTTCTCCTGGGTTTTCTTTTCTCTGAATTATCAAGATATTTTGCCACATCACCTGCAGGAGAAATACTAATAGCAATCAGGGCATTTGGTTTCATAATACCAGGACTTCTTGCATACTGGATGGATAGACAGGGAATTATTCCTACGCTCGGAGCTCTGGCAGTCGTGAGTGTGTTAATAAGATTCATAGTAATTCTCATAAATCAGGGAAATCCTGTTCTGTAATGATTGTAAAGAGAAAATTGAATTACATTGATTTCTCCATATTGGTTCTGATGTCCTTTATTTTTCTTCTTTTCCAGAAAATAACCCTTAAGGAAACAAAAACAAAATATTTCAAATTAAAGAAAAAGGCTGCAATAAATACCTTTGAAGCCTTTAAGGCAGTAAAAGAAGAGGTTTTAAGAAGAGGAATAGAAATTGATACAATAAATGACCCCTTAGAATCAGGTCTTATAGGATTAAGAGAATCAGAGATTACAACAGACCTGGGAGACCTTGATGCAAAACTCACAAGTATAAATCCGAATTTCTCTGCCCTTTTTGTTGAATGGCTGAAGAAAACGGGTGTTAAAAAAGGAGATTATGTGGCAGTTGCCTATACAGGTTCTTTCCCTGCACTCAATATAGCAATGACAGTTGCAATTCAGACAATCGGAGCAAAACCCATAATAATAACATCTGTGGGAAGTTCAAACTGGGGAGCAAACCATCCTGAATGGACATATCCTGATATAGAAAATTTCTTATATAAAAAGGGATTTTTTAAATTTAAAACAGTTGCTGCCTCAAGAGGGGGAGCGGATGACATAGGAAGAGGATTGAGTGAAACGGGGAGAAATTTACTTGATATGGCAATTAAAAGAAATAATATTAAAATCTTCATAAAGGAGAAACCTCTTCAAAGGGCAGTTGACAGGAGAATGGAAATTTATGATAGCATTGCAGGCAATAAAAGAATAAAGGCTTTTATAAACATAGGAGGAGGTGTGGCTGTATTCGGTGTTTCGGATTTAAAGGAAATATTAAAAGAGGGAATTATTTTACCTTACAGATATTCTCTTAAAGACTTCAGCATTTTGCCTGTAAAAGGTGTCATTTTAAAATTTATGGAAAGAGGCATTCCGATTATAAACATAATAGATATTAAAAAAATAGCAAGAAGATATGATATGCCGATTGCACCTGCAGTGATGCCTTCACCTGTTGAGGGAAAAATATTTTTTAAAAAGAAATATTCTATTCCCTTTTTATTACTTGAATTTGTCTTCTTTATTGTAATTATAGGAATCATCCTGTATATAAAAAAGGAGGAACAGGTATGAGAAAATTAGCACTGTTTTTGATTATTTTAACCACAGGAATTCACGGCTACTGGAAGAATTATACACACAGGGCTCAGGGAAAAAGAAAAATTCTGGAGGGTAAGACATATATTTACCTTGCACCTTACGAAAGTTTTTCTTTAAAGGTAAAGAAAAAAAGCTCCTTCAAACTGGTTTTTAAAGAAAAGAAGAAAAAAGAAATATTGGTTTTAAAAAATAAAAAAAAATATAAAAGGATAAAAACAGAGGCAAAGAAAATAAAGATTTATCTGAGAAAGGGAAATTATATTTTCAAAAATTTAAATGAGAAAGACATACTTTATGTCAGAATATTCAAATGGAGAAAAAACAAACTCAAATCAGTAAAACCTGTTGGTGGAGGATATCCTTTGACACTTTTATATAAAGATAAAAAATATTCCTATTACAGAATAACAAAGGATACTGTATGTGAATTTAAGATTAAGGGTCCCCAAACCGTATATCTCTATGTAAGACCTGATTTCGGGAAAAAAGGGAAAAGAATATACAGGGATTTTTTACTTGAAGTTTATGATAATAATAAAAAAATCATAAGCAAAAAATTAAAAGGCAGACCTTCAAAAAAATACATATATATGGAAAATAAAAATATCATACCGGGAAAAGCTGAAAAATTTGAAATAGAAATTGACAAAGGTATTCATGTAATAAAGGTAAAATTCAAAAAAGGAAAAGGAAGCGTGAAATGTTATATAAAGGATAAAAAGAAAAAAAAGAAAAGAAAAAGAACAGAGATGAAGGTAAAAAAAGAAATACTTCTGGGATTAAATTATGATTCAAATGTTTTCAATCTTTCACAGAATGACATAACAGATTTTTTAAACGGTTTAAAAACCTACAAATTCACTCATGTGAATTCAATTGATGACCTTTATCTTACACCATCTTTAAATCTTGGTTTTTTATACGGAAATTCATACCGTGCAGATATTTTGTTAAAACTATTTGTTTATACTCAGAATAAAAATAAAAGTTATTTTCTTTTAAATTTTTCCTTTTTATTAAAAAAAAAGTTTAACATTAAATTCAGCATAAACTGGATACCTGTATATGCCTACAGACCGGTATATCTTCTGGATTATGCCCAGACCTTTCTTTTGAAATACAGCAGAATAAACTCTTATATGGAATTTACATTCAAAAATTCCTATTCACCACGAATAAGAGCAGGGATCACCTATTACAAATTTTTACCTTCCGACATCTTTTCCTATCTTGATGCTGTCAAATATTTTGTAAAGGCAGAAATAAATTATAGAAAAAAAACTTTCAGTATATTACCCTCATTCGGAATATATTACACCGGTACTTTAAATCCTAATACGGACAGGGACTGGAAAAACCTGGAAATTTCACCATCTATAGGATTTAAAATTAAATATTTCACAGTAACCTTTGGAGTTAGATACAGGAATTTTCTGACAGATAATCCTCTGGACAATATCCATTATTCCCGTCAGGATCTGGAACTTTCAGTTAAAAGTTCTATCAGATTCAAAATAAGCAAAAAATATCAGATAGGAGGTTTTGTTTATCTTTTTCAGAGAAGTATAAATACTACTCAGCAGGAACCTGTCTTACTTCTTAAAGAATATTCAAAATTCAAAATCGGAATGGATTTAAAAATATCTATCTGATTTTATTTTTTCTGCCTTTTTATTCCGAGCTTTTCCATTCTGTATCTCAGAGCTCTTTCTGAAAGCCCAAGAATTTCTGCCGCTTTTTTCTGGACCCATCCTGTTTTTTCAAGAGCATCAATTATGAGCTGTCTCTCAAAATTCTCAAGTTTCTCATCCAGATATGACTCTGTTCTTTCTTCCCTCTCAAGGGTAAGGGTTAAATCTTTAAGGGTTATATATTCACCTTCTGAAAGCACACATGCCCTTTCAATCAGATTCTGAAGTTCTCTCACATTCCCAGGGAAATTATAACTCATCAGAAAATCCAGAGCTTCTTTTGTGAAATCCTTTATCTCCTTCCCATGTTTTCTGGAAAAATGCTTTAAAAAATATTTTGCAAGGGGATAGATATCCTCCCTTCTCTCTCTGAGAGGTGGAATATGAATATTTATTACATTTAACCTGTAAAACAGGTCTTCCCTGAACTTCCCTTCTTTAACAAGTGATTCAAGATTTCTGTTTGTTGCAGCAATTATCCTGACATCAAGAGAAATCGGAATATTTGAGCCAAGTCTTTCAATAACTCTATCCTGCAGAAATCTTAAAAGTTTAACCTGAGTATTTAAAGGAAGTTCTCCTATTTCATCCAGAAAAAGAGTTCCTTTATCAGCACTTTCAAACCTCCCTATCCTTCTTTTATCAGCACCTGTAAAAGCTCCCTTCTCATGACCGAAAAGTTCTGACTCAATAAGGGTCTCTGGAATGGCTGCTATATTAACCTTAACAAGTGGTTTATCAGCACGGGGTGATAATCTGTGTATCACTTCTGCTATTAATTCCTTTCCTGTTCCACTTTCGCCTGTTATCAAAACAGTTGCATCTGTGGGAGCAACCTTTTGTGCAAGAGAAAGAACTTTTCTCATGGCTCCTGATTCAAAAATAACAGGAGTTTCAGGTAATTTTTCTCTAACAAATTCCTTTAAAAGTTCATTCTCTTTTTTTAATTTCTGATGTTCAATAGCCTTTTCAATTATTATCTCAAGTTCATTTAAATCAATCGGTTTTGTGATATAATGAAAGGCTCCAATTTTCATTGCTTTTACAGCCTGCTCAATATCACCGAACGCTGTTATTACAATTACCTCAATATAGGGATATTCCTTCTTTATTTTCTCAAGAACTTCATCTCCCTGAATCCCTGGAAGTCTCCAGTCAAGAAGAACAATATCAGGAACCTTATTATTCAATAAATCAAAAAATTCCTCTCCGCTTCCTGCACCGTAAACTTCATATTTTTTCTTTAAAAAGTCAATCAATATTGTTCTCTGAAAATCATCATCTTCAATTACCAAAATCATAATATTCCTTTTCATATCTTAAAGGGTAAACATATCTTCACAATCGTGCCTTTATTCTTTTCACTTTTTATTTCAATTCTACCTTTATGGGCATCTATTACCTTTTTAACCCATAAAAGTCCTATTCCTGCTCCCCCCTCTTTTGTGGAAAATTTTTCATGAAAAACCTTCTTTAATTCCTGATCAGACATACCAATCCCTGTATCCCTTATCTTTATTATCCATCCTTTTTTATCTTTTTTTACACCAAGCACAATCTTTCCTTTTTCGGTTGCTTCAAAGGAATTCTTAAGCAAATTAACCAAAACCTGTTTGAGAAGTTCATAATTACCTGAGATTTCCCCTTCATTTAAAATCCTAACCTTAAACTCAATTCCCTTTTTCTCAAAAATATCTTTAAACAAAATTTCTATTTCTTTAAAAAATTTATCCACAGGTATTTTTTCGGGTTCAAAAACCAGGGGACGCTTCAGCTTAAGAAGATTATTCATATGCTCCGAAAGTTTATTTATTTCCTTTCTTAAAAGAAAAATTTTGTTTTTCCTTTCCTTATTTTTTTCTTCCTGCTCAAGGATTTGCAAACCCATTGCAATTACATTAAGAGGATTTTTAATTTCATGAGCAACTTCTGTAGCAATTTTTATGAATTCTTCTTTTTCAGAAATCCTTTTCTCTTTCTCCTCAATCTCTTTCTGCACACGCATAAGTAAATAAAGACCTGTTAAAAAAATAATACCTGTTAAAAGAAATAAAATAAAGGTTCTTGAAAAACTCTCCTTTACAATTTTTTCCTCAATAAGAAAATAAGGATACCCTGCGACAAAATAATCTTTTCTGCCTTTTCTATCAACAAAACTCCCTCTTATTTCCAGAATATTTCCCAAGGGAGTTGATATCAATTTAATATCCTTTTTCAGATATTTCCCTTCAGCATTTATGGGAAGAAAACCTTCAAAAGCCGATGCCCATGCTTTTACATTTCTTAAAGAATCAAGTATTGCAATATAAACAAGATTTTCTGATATAACAAATTTATCAAGAAGAAAAGAGTTTTTTTCCGAGGGATAAGAAGTTGAAAAATAGGAACGTAAAAAGTTTGAATTAAGTTTTATAGAATCAATGTAAATGGAAACCACATTCTTTTCCAGTTTTTTTAAATATAAAAAAGATATCAGTATAAAGAGAACAAATATAAAAATACCACCGTAAGTATAAAATTTTATAAACTTTCTTCTTCTCATCAGAACCAAATTATATTATATCATATATGCAATCTTAAACCCGCTCCTATTCTGTAAACATTATAATTTCTAAAATAATCATCAGAAGACCTGTTGGAATATGTAAATTCAAAAATTAAGGTAAGTCTTCCTATCATCCCTTTTTCTATTTCATTCTGTATATAGAAAACTCTATCATTCCTGCCGTAGTGGAGAATATTTCCTGAAGAATCAGCAACAGGAGAATAGGGATAAAACTGTTCGGAGTAAACAATCCATGACCTTAACTGAACTTTCCAGGGAAGGTCCCATATAAGTGAGACTCCACTCTCCCATCCCTCATAATTGTAAGAGCTTTGAAAAAGTTCCTGATCAGAAATGATACCCAGAGAAGACCAGTCGGGCACACTGTCTCCTGAAATCCAGTTCTTTTTAGCCCATATAATTATAGTTGTCCATGGGTCAGGATAGAAATATAAATTCCCTGATAAACTTACTCTAAAGGCATTTGATTGAACTGTTACAGTCCTTGAAAATTCAAATCCCTGCCATCTACCCATTCCAGAATTATCCTGTATTATTGCTTGACCTGTATATAACTTCCATCCTGCAAGAAGGGAAGGAGTAAATTCTATTTTTGAAAATTTAAAGGAGAAGGAGAAATCTGAAAAAACTTCAAAATTATCGGTTATGGACTCCCAGAAATAATCCCTGTATGAAAAACCTGTATTAATCTTAAAAATTCTCCCTGAATTAACCCATCCCTTTATTTCAAAATATCCGAAATCAGAATAAGAACCACCAGGTATTGAAAGTATACCGCTTAAACCTGCCTGGAACTTATCGTTAAAATAACCTGATATTCCTGCTTCCTGCCATAATAAATTTTCAAAATTAAAAGAAGTTGGGTAACCGAATAATGAACCTCTATAAAAAGGAGTATTTTTCTCATTTCTAAGATTCAAATTCCAGGAAAATTCACTTCCAAAAGCAGGCTCGGTTTCAGGAGAAAGATAATAATTGGTCGTATGTGTTTCCTGCACTCTTACCCATCCATCAACTGCTGAAAAGAAAGAAGAAATTAGAATAATAACAATCATTGTTCAATTAAAAAAGAAAAGAGGGGGATTGAACCCCTCATTTTCAGAAAGTTGTGAGTTTGCAATTTATCTTGAATTGGATCCATATCTGCCGGGTCCTCTTTCCATCATACCACCCATATGTCCGGGTCCCATACCATGATGTGGTCTTCCACCCATCCACATGGGAAAACCCTCTTCATTCCTTAACTGAAGACGCATATTCAATCTTTCATTTTTGAGCTCTCTGCAAATCATAACCTCTCCTTCTTTCATCATCGCAAAGGAACCTGTTACCTCAATTTCATCTCCTATTTTAACACTTTCCTCCATATACCAGGAAGGTCCAAGCATAATATTGATCTTTTTACCATTTTCAGTCTCCACAACAGCTTCAATAAGGGGATAAAAACCTCTTGGAGAAGCAACTTCTCTGACTTCAACAACCCTGCCTTTTATTGTGGTTTCTTTTTCAGGATTATACATCATGTGCATTCTTCTTCTCTGCATAAGCCATAAGGGAAAGCCGGTCCTGTCTCTAAGTCTCAATTGTTCTTTCTCTCTCATCATTTCACGGGCAAGAATGAGACGGTTTTTACCATCTTTCACAATCGCTCCCTTTATCCTCACCCTTTCACCAATCCTGAATTGAAACTTTCTTTGCATTGGAATTTCAACATAAACTTCTGTTCCAGGAGCATTTATTGAAACGGATTCACCGGGTTTGACCTCAATTTCTGACTCAGGAGTTGTAACTTTCACATATCTTGCAGGGCACACATAAACTTCCATATCCTTTCCAGATTCTGTAGCAATTTTAAGCTGTAAAAGAGTATCTCCGTCATGGGCAGGAGGAGCAAGCTTTATATCCACAACCCTTCCCTCCACAACAACTTCTGAGGAAGGGTCATAATAGGGTCCATCAAAGGCATAAAGCCCATGAACCCAGATTATACTTATTATGAGTGCTGTTAGTTTTTTCATTTTTTCACCTCCTTTTTCACAAACCATAAAAAGCAAATCCTGTTCCAGAATTTAAAATACCTTTATTTTTGTTGTTTTACAAGAAATTCAGAAATAATCCCTGACCAATTTTGTCCTTTTCATCAAGAAAGGTATATTAAAAACCGACGATTTTCGTCGCTTTTTAAAAATCTTAAAATTTGTAAAATCTAACCTCAAATTGTATTATATTTATTGTTTTAAATTTAAAAATGAAAAGGCATTACGACGTAATTGTTATCGGCGGTGGGCATGCAGGATGTGAGGCAGCGCTTGCCTCAGCAAGAATGGGAGCAAAGACCCTTTTAATCACCTTAAGAAAGGACAAAATAGCACAGATGTCCTGTAATCCTTCAATAGGAGGGGTGGGGAAGGCTCAACTTGTTAAAGAACTGGATGCCCTTGGAGGAGAAATGGGTAAAGCTATAGATGAGACAGGAACACAGTTCAGAACTTTAAATATAAAAAAAGGACCTGCAATGCATTCCTTAAGAGCAATCGCTGACAGAGAGGAATACAAAAAAAGAATGCAAACCGCAATTTTTGAACAAAAAAATCTGGATGTACTTGAAGATGAGGTCACAGGATTTATAATAGAAGAAAAGGGCAATCAAAAAATTTATAAAGGAGTTATTACAGAAAAGAATGGAGAGATATATTCAGGAGTCTGTATCTTAACAACAGGAACCTTTTTAAGAGGCTTTATTCACATAGGAAAGAAAAAGATTAAAGCAGGAAGAATGGGAGAACCACCTGCTTATAAACTCTCTGATTTTCTGAAAAATCTGGGATTTAAAATGGGAAGACTCAAAACAGGAACATCACCGAGAATTGATATAAAAACAATTGACTTTTCTCTTGCTCAAGAGCAAAAAGGAGATGAGCTTCCAAGGGGTTTTTCCTTCAGAAATACTTTTTTAAAGGTTAAACAGATATCCGCATGGATTACCTATACGAATGAGGAAACTCATAAGATAGTGAGAGAGCATTTAGATGAATGTCCTCTTTTCATAGGTGATATAACAGGAATAGGACCGAGATACTGTCCTTCAATTGAATTAAAGGTTGTCAATTTCCCTGATAAAGGAAGACATCAATTATTTCTTGAGGTTGATGGAAGGAATTCTGAAATAGTTTATATAAGCGGGCTTTCAACCTCTTTTTCAGAGGAAATTCAGTATAAACTTTTAAAAACAATACCTCCATTAAAAAATGCAAAAATTCTTGTTCCCGGTTATGCAATTGAATATGACTTTGTTCAACCAACAGAACTTAATCCATGGCTTGAGACAAAAAAAATAAGAGGTCTTTTTCTTGCAGGACAGATAAACGGAACAACGGGCTATGAGGAAGCAGGGGCACAAGGTATTGTTGCAGGAATAAATGCTGTTTTATATCTTGATAAAAAAGAACCCTTTGTAATAAAGAGAAGTGAAGGTTACATAGGTGTAATGATTGATGACCTGGTAACAAAAGGAGTTGATGAACCTTACAGAATGTTCACATCAAGGGTTGAATACAGAATAACATTAAGGCAGGACACAGCAAAGGAAAGAATGCTTCCCTATGGATACAAATTCGGATTAATAAGTGATAAAGAATGGAGAGAATTTCAAGAAGAACACGAGACTTTAAATAAAACAATTGAATTATTAAAAAAGAAAAGATTAAAAAGAAGAGAAGCTGAAAAACTTTCAGGGCTTTCTGATTTACCCGAATCCATAACCCTTTTTGAACTCATAAAAAGAGAAAAAACAATTTATGAAAAACTTGAGAAAAAAGGACTTGTACCAGAGGTTAACCAGGTTATAAAAGAAAGAATCCTGAGTGAAATCCATTATGATGGTTATATTCAGAGGGAGCAGAGGGAAGCAAAAAGGCTTTCAAAACTTGAGGCAAGGGAAATACCTGAAGATCTTGATTTCTGGGAAGTTCCGAATGTGTCCTATGAGGCAAAGGAAAAATGGAGTAAAATAAGACCGAAAACATTCGCACAGGCAATGAGGGTTCCTGGAATAAGAATTACGGATGCTCTTGCTCTTTACTACTATCTCAGGCAAAAATAACTATTCCCAGGTCAGTAAATATTCAACAACATTATCTCCTCTGGAGATTCTTTTAGTTATTTTTAATCTGGGATTTTTTAATCCTCTTATCTCAGCTGCTGCATAAATTGCTCCTGCTATTCTTTCTTCAAAAAGTTCATCCTTAAAAGGTAAATTTTTTAATTGGATTACAACCCTTTTGTTTTCCGGTTCAAACTCCTTTACGGAAAAATCTCCAAAATTATAATAATGTCTGAAAGTGAATGTACCAATCTGGGTTATATATGTTTTGAAATCTGAGGTTTTAAACAAAGAGCTAAATGGCCCATTTCTTCCTCTCTTAATAGAATATCTGCCCAGTTCCCTGATTATTCTCATATCTCCCTTCCCTACCTTTTCAAGAATTTCCTTATTTAAATCTGATAGATATTCATAAGGATACATTAAGCTATCTGTTATTTCTCCTATAAGAAAATTCTGAAGATGTAAAGGAAGTGATTTAACAAACTTCTCAAATCCTTTCTCACCAAGTTTCTCCACTAAGAAAGTCCTGGTATAAATAAAGGCTAAGCCTCTTGCCTTTGGTTCTATTTCTTCCTCTCCTTTCAATGTGCCCCCGGAGGGACTCGAACCCCCGACCTGCAGTTTAGGAAACTGCCGCTCTATCCTCCTGAGCTACGGGGGCAAAATATAAAAAATCCCTAAAAAACAATAACTTTCCAAAACTTGACAAAAGATAAAAATTAATGTATAATTAAGTATGTGCCCAAAAAATGTGCCCATTGTTAAAAATTTTCTTGACACACAATATAATAAATTGGGCACACTATATAAAAATTTGTGCCCAAAATATTGCGGTTCAAATCCGAATTTAACCGGAAGGAGAAATTCATTATGCATAATGAAATTTTAAAATATAAAGATATTGAATATCAAATTGTAAAAGGGGATGAAGGATATTTTATTAAAATTCTTCCATACGAATTTCTAATAAGAATCCCTGAACCAAAACCAAAAGCTAATAAATTCTATTTCAAATTTAAAAAACAGAAAAAAAGCAAAAGATATTACTTTAATGACTTTGAAACCGCTATTAAAACCTCTGCTGAACTCGTACTTGAAAGGGATTATGAAAAAATTAAATCAAGAATTAAATTCTCTAAAACAAAAAATAAAAAGGAAAAAATTGTAAAAGAAAGCATACAGGAAAAAATTAAAAAAATTGACGAAGAAATTAAAAAAATTGAAAAAATATTTGAAGAATATAAAAAAGAAAACGCTGTTAATGTAAAATTACCGAAAATTGAAAAACATGGGAAAAAATGGAGATTTAGGGTAAGAATAAATGGAAAACTTAAAAGATTTTCATTTAATACTTATGAGGAAGCGGAAAAAAAAGCAAAGGAAATTATGATTGAGAAAATGAAGAAAAAGGGAAAATTAAGAGAAGTTGAAAATGTTTTAATTGAAAGAAAAAATAAATTAACACTCAAAGAAGCAATCTCCCTCTACGCAGAAGAAGCACAAAATAAATTCGGATACGAGAGAATGAAAAAAGAACTTTATTCCCTCGGGCATTTTCTAAGAATTTTCGGAGAAGATTTTAACCTCTATGAAATTTCGGTTGAACACCTTCAATACTATAAATCCCAAAGAAAAAAAGATAAAAAACTTGTAGGAGGATATAAATATGTAAATGAACCTCCGGAAAATATCACAATAAATAATGAATTGAGACTCTTAAGAAAAGTAATTAATTTCCTGATCAGAATAGGAAAATACCCTTTCCCAAATATTGTTCAAGAATTCCTTAAAAAAGAAAAATTAAATGAAGAAAAAAGACCCCCTTTTTCACTTACGGATGAACAAATGAAAAACCTCTTCAAAGTACTGGAAGAAGTTGATACCACAAATTATTTAAACTATGAAAGGGTTGTCTGCCTCCTATTTTTCTTTTATTCCGCAATAAGACATGAAGAATTTCTAAGATTGAGATGGTTTAATATTATTCCTGAACAATCTAAAATTATACTCTTTGAAAATCAAACAAAAACAAAAAGAAATGAAGTAATCTTAATTCCATTTGAATTAATGAAATTTATTTTAAATCTTCCACGCTCAAAAGAACATCCTGACCTTGTATTCCCTCATATTCAAGCAAGTGATAGAAAATGGAGAAACTTCCTTAAATGGTGGAAAGATATTATGAAAAAAGCAGGTTGCACAAGAATATGGAAAGGAAAAGAAGAAATTTTTATGCCAAGAGATTGTAGAGCAAATAAAGCAACTCATTTGATTAAACAAGGATTGCCCCTTATTGTTGTCAAAAATTTGCTAAGATTCAAAACAATTGCTCCGATTGAAAAACAGAAAAATTTTAGTCCGAATTTTATTGAACATTTAAAAATGTATCTTTATTTAAAGAAAGAAAATGAAAATGAACAAAAGAAAATGTTGAAAAGAATTATGACTGAAAGTTCGGAAATGGCAAAACAAAGCTTAAGACATAAAAATTTGCACACAACCGATAATTTTTATATTGATCATAAAGAAATTAATAAACTTGAAAGGGAAAAATTAAAAGAACTTGAGGGTTCAAAACCCGAAGAAAATAAAGGAGAGGAGAAATGAAAGACAAAATTGTTATAACTTTAAAAGAGAATGATAACGGAGAATGGGAATTCTCCATCAAAACAAACACGGAAATCAAAAAAGAAGGTTTCCTGAATATGAAAGATGCCCTGAAAGAAGCCGAAAAACTCTCTAAAAAATTAAAAAAATATAAAGAAGAGTTGAAATCTCAACTTGAACTTTTTTAAAAAATCATGAAATGCGAACTTTGTTATAACATAAGCAGAGAAATTATTATTGTGCAAAGAAGATTTATAAACAGAGGAATCCTTGAAGGATATATCTGTAAAACATGCTATAAAAACTTTCAAAGATTCCCTAATAAAATTGTCTACGACGGTATAAAATGGTGGTATATATCTGATCCTAACCTTTTTTCCGACAATTGGAAACTTACTTTTCATTATGCTGATAAAGCAGCTTTCAGGGAATTCAATGGTAAAAACAGAATCTTTACAATCTGGAATGCAAAATTAGGATGGATTAAGGTTTCTTACTACTGGGTAATTAAAAAAGGAGGTATTAAAAAAGGACCTTATTTCTGGGATTCAGGAAATCCGGAAGTTTTTAAAACTCCCAGAGAAATTAAAGAAAAAATTAAGGAAATGGAGAAAGTATAATGAAAAGAATAATTATTTTGCTGTGTAAATCCGATAAAGCAATTGAAAGGGTTCGGAAATGGATACAGAGACACAAAGAAGAATTGAAATATTATTACTGGCTCCAAAGAAATGGAAAATATAAAGGAATTATTCTTGATAGGGAAGATTATACCAAAATTCCCAAAAAATGGTATTTTTCAGAACAAACTACAAAATATGAAGATATAGAAATCTTTGAATTACTTGAAGAATCTCTTTTTGTAAATCTGATTGAAAAAATTGAAAATTTACAGGAAGAAGCAAAGGATATTTTATTAGGGACATTTTAAAGTAAACTGCTGCATTATTTTGTCCCAAGATCCTTGGACATTTTTTCATGGCTGAGCCTTTATATTTTGTCCTTGGTACTTGGGACAATTTTTCTTTCCGGAAAACTTTATTTGTCCCTATTGATCAAGAAAAGGAAATGGAGAAAGTGTAATGAAAATGTTAATCCTCTTTAAAAAGAAGATATAAGAAAATTGCCCCTAACACTATTCCTATTGCCCATAAAAGTGATGTATCATTTTTTTTCTCCGCTTCAATTTTTTCTTTCTCTATGATTTCTTTTAATTTTAATGCCTCTTCCTTTGTAATTGTTTTATTCTGAAGCTTCCTTAATAATCTATTCCTTAATTCAATCTCCTCCTTTGTTAAAGGATTATTCTTAGATTCTATTATCTTTGAAGCACTCGGTAAATTTTCATGTATCCAAAACATATTGAATTCCATCATTTTATTCAATTTTTGACTTATTTCTTTGATACTTTTGTCTAAAGTATTAATTTTTTCTTTTAACACCTCAACATTGATAATTAATTTCATAAAAGTTCTGACAATAAAACTTATCCCCCCTATTAAAATGGCTAAAATTGAAACTGAAAGAAAAATTATTTGAAGAATTGCCACCACTTTCATCAATAAAATTATAAACAATGGAATATCCTTTGTCAATAATGTAAAGTTTATCCCTGTATCCTATTACTTGGGACAATTTTTCTTTCCAGAAAACCTTACTTGTCCCTATTGATCAAGAATATGCTTCCTGATATTCTTTTATTCCTAAAGACCATAATTCTATTCTCTCTTTTGCTTCTTTTATCACTTCCTCTCTGTCTCTGCCATTGAAGGATTTTTTTAATCTCTTTATTGTTGCCCTTGACACTTGAAAACTAAAAGCCAAAACTTCATAAGGAACTTTATAAACTTCTGAAAGATAATAAACCGCATAAGCAAGATCTTTTTTGTTCATTCTCTAATTAATTTAAACGCATTACCTGATGGAACTATTACCCAGATTCCTCTTCTAAGTGCTTCTTTTCTTAAATTATCAGGAAATTTTATGGCTCCAATTATACCCTTATCTGCATTATATTTTTTTCTGTATTTTTCAACTTGATTAATTGCTCTTCTCAATTCATCTTTTCCAGTAATTGAATTTTTAACTTCTACGACAAATAAATATCTCTTTTTTCTTTTCCATCCATAAACTATAAAATCAGGACGCTCCTCTGGTCCTAATACAGTATAAGCCACATTGACACCTTTATACCCTAATTTTTCAAAGGCTTCTTTTAATCCTTCTTGTGAAAATCCCTCTGCTACATAAGAAAGCCCCCTGTTTATACTTTTTAATTGTTTTTCTATACCCTCAAGTTTTTTAAGCCTTTTTATATGCTTTTCTATATCTTCAAGCCTTTTTATTACATCTTTTAAGGTAGCCATAGAAGTATTATAACCTTCTCCATCAGGATTTTTCAAAGGTTCATTAAATCCTATTATTGCTTTTATTCCTTTTCCAAAATCTATGGTTCTATAATATTTAAATTTTTCAGCAGGTAATTGAGGAAACCTGTAATAGTTTTCAGACCGCTCATATAAATGTGTCTGGTCAAATCCATGCTCTCTTAACCATTCCCGAGCTTCTTTTAATTTCCATTTACTTCTATCAAATAACACACTTTGAATTTTTGAAGGATTCAATTTTGCCCAAGCCAATCCCATGCACTTTCCTATTTTCTCTGCTAATTCTGCTATTTCTTCATCCCCATACTGTCTCGCTCTCTTAAATGCTGCTAATAAACCTTTTTCCGAAAATTCTCCTTTTCTTGATATTATTGGATACTTAGGTTTTTCCGGATTAAAAGGATCTAAAAAAGCATAAGGTCCATATTTTTCTAAAAGTCTTAATCTCCCTGATTTTGTTTTGGATGGCTCTATACTTGACCATTTCTTTGTGGTTAATGGAAGCTTTTTTAAGAATTTGCAATATTCTCCAGGGTCAGGTTTCCATTCTTTCATGGTTTGAATCCCATTATTATTTTTGTATACTTCAACATTTCCAGAAAGTTTATGATTTTTTGAACTACTTGACTTATTTCTGCTCCTTTTTGTATTGCCTTTTCTACCGGGATTAATACGGAGGAATTCACAAGAGTATAATTCATATGCTCCTTCAGATATTTTTCTAAATCCCCACTTTTCAGGCTCTCCTTGCTGTATGATATATAGGTCCCATTCAGGATGGGATGTGTATTTTTTAATATAGGACTCCTGTATTTTATTATCTCTGAGTTTCTTCCCTTTTCTAAGGAGATAAGCCCAAATAACTTCTTTTTTTCTTTCCATATTTCAAGTTTTCGGACAATCATACTGTCGCAACTGAAGCATATACCCTTTTAAGTTTTTCTGCATATCCGGGGTCTGTAGCATAACCTGCTTTTTGAATTTCCTCAAAAAATTTCTCGGGATTATGCCTTTCTGCCCAAGCTCTGGAATATCTGGGAGAATATTTTATTAATCTTATAAAGTCCCTGATTGATTCTTCAGGCGAACTGTATGCCCTGAAATGTGCATATGCATATATCCAGCCTTTGCCTGGTATGTATTCCTTTACCTTTATTGATACTTTTTTTCCTCCACTTTTTATCCATGAGCTTGTAGCTTTTATGTTGAAAAAGTTGTTATCTATCACTCTTTTTCCCCAACCTGTCTCATGTCCTGCCTGTGCTATTAAAATTCTATAATCAATGTCATACTCCTGTGCAATTTTCTTTGCTATGGGACCAAATTTTCTGATAAATTCTTCCTTTGTGCTTGCATATGTGTTAAGCATGGTCCCCTGCCCAAATTTCAAAGCAAAGGCTAATAACAAAGCCATAACAAATATAAATATCCATATCATCTTTTAATTAAAGATATAAGCCATTTTAATATACTGTAAAAAAAGAATATTCCCGATATGTTTCCCAATATGAATGTCATATATAATCCTGTAATGCCTAATCCGTTTCTTTTGAAATTCCCAAGATTGAAAACTTCATATATTCCATCCAGTTTTAATTTCTGTTCAATTAGCTCTTTTTCAATATTTTCGAGCCTCTGTTCTATTTTTTCCAACTTATTATTTAATTCAGTTTCCATACTTTTACTCCTTTATAACCAAGAAATAAAGCAAATAACCAGACAAGAGGCTCTATCACTTCTCCTGAACCGAATACGGCGAATCTAAATATGAATACTGCAAAGAATATCCAGAAGGCTATTTTTGAACTTGATAACCTGTTATCCCGGGTTGTGATTAAATCTTTTAATTTCATCGAGGAATTTCTTCTATTTCTATGTAATAATGGAATGTAAGGTCGAAAAGAGAATTATTTGTAATTTCACATTTAAAATTATTCTGGAATTCAAAAGGTGTTTCTATCTCTAAAAGTCCTTTCGTAGCCCAAAAACCTGCACCTTGAAGATTCCAATCTTGTAAAACATTGTCAATATAGAATTTTATATCGAGGTCACCAAAAACAGAATCGTATCCATCAGGAATTCCTATTTTTATTTTTCTAACTTTATATTTTCTGCCAAGTATATCAACATTAATGTTAAATATGGTAACAGGTCCCTGTCCACTTGTGATTTCTGAATAACCAGAACGGATGATAATATTTTTCATTCTTTTTGTTTATGAAATTCTCTGTGGGTTATGTTAATGATTTGAAAACTAAAAAGGAACCAGGGATGTAAATTTATTGAGCCTACATCATTTAAACCTGATTTTCCTGAAATGTATACTTCATTTCTGAACCGAACATTCCAGACCGGATATAATCTTTTTGATGGTTTTTCAAAAATTAAATTGATTGGTCCTTTACCTATATCTTTTGAATCTGCTGTAAATTGCTCTATAAACGCTTCTGAATTCACTGGTTCTTCTTTAATTATAGAATTATCAAAATTAGTGTATATGAATCCTGCTTGTTTTAAAATAAACTCTGTATTAGAAAAAGGTTTTATTAACATTTTCCACTTTTCATCATTCCCCTGTTCCACGGTAATATAACCTTTTATAAATGATTTTAAATTCAATAAAGAAGGGTCTCCGGGGATTAGTTTTTTACAAAGAAGAACTAAATTTGAAAGTTTGTTTGCAGGATCTGTTTCAATCTTCAATACATCATTTTTTCTGATTGTATGTCCTGGAACAGGAATAGGATATTTACTATTTGCAATAAAGTACAACGCTATATCATCAACAAATTTTTCATTATTATGCCAGATTCTTAATTTCCAAGTGCTCGTATTTCCTATGGAAGAATCATTTGCAATACCTAAAATAATTAAATCCTCTTCTATTAAATTCTCCCCGTATTTCAGATACAAAACTTTTTCAATTTCTCCTATCATGTTTCAACCTCCTTTTTAATCTGATATAATTAAAGTTATCAATACACTCCATTTTGGAGTGCCTATGTCCGTGGAAAGAATAAATTCAATTTTATAATCTGTAAAGAAAGAAACAACTGTATTGTCAGAAGTGGATGAGTATGTATTTAAAGAAGGCGCTGCATTACTTCCTCCTAAATAATAATAGTCACTCATATTAAGAAGATTTCTTTTTGAATAATGTTTATATTGAATTGTCGCTTGAGAACTATTATTAGTATCAGGAGTAGCCTTTATTCTTAAACCTCTAAATCTTAACTTTCTAATATATTTCTGTAAATTATTAAATTCTATTGAATAAGTCCCACTTGTTCCCGATGTTAATTGAATATCAAAGGAAACCTGTATTATTAATGTATTTCCTATAATTTTTCTTTTTTCTTGATAATTTGTTACAGATATTGCCATTTTTTATATTTTGAGGGGGCAGGGAATTAAACCCTTACCCCCTCTTAATTCTACATCTCCCGCAATAAAACTTTCCGCAATAAAACTTTTTTTCACGCCTCTTTTCCAGCAAGACCGAAGAACAACCAGTATGTGGAATTGCTGAAAGACTGTCTGAAATTGACTTCTATTTTTGCTGTTTTTCCTTTTGGTAAAATTATTCCTGAAAGCGGAAGTATTCCCCTTTCAAGTCTTGAATTCTTGAGATATACAATATCTACAGTTGTAGCAGCAGCATTTCCGTCTGTAGAAATAGCAACAGCAGGATTGAAGTCAACAATAAATTCAAGAGGAACTTCAAGTTTTTTATCACTTCCAACATAGAGTTTTATATCAGCGGTGAGCATTTTTGAAATTATATTTGTTACATCATCTTTAGAAGTATTTACAGGTGTTATAAAGGCAGTTATACCTGTAAGCATTACATCACTATCAGGAACAATTCCATCCTTTGCAAAATTGTATCTATCTCCAGCTGCCTTTGAGGAGAAATATTCAAGATCAGTATTGTCAGGAGGCTGTTTTCCGTGATACCAAAATACGAACTCACCGCCAGGTTTTACTATTCCTTTTTTCACTGCAGCAGGAAGTACCTTACTGATTGCCCTGCGTAGCCCTCTTTTCATTCCTCTTCTAAATCTCGGAAGCCTTTTGAGTCTCCGTCTGAGCAATCTACCGAAGAAGGGAAATGCCTGTCTGATTGCTCCCAGCTCTTCACCCGAAAGTTCTCCTTCAAGCCCCTGAAGATCCTCCGGAGTGAGGTCCACTTCTATAAGATCCTCCTCCAGAGGAACTCCCTGAAGCTCGGAAAGAGCTTCATTTATTCCCTGTTCTATGAGTTCATCAGGGATTTCTATTTTTGTAATTTCTGCCATGACTTTACCTCCTTTTTATTTATGCAATTCTTGAAAGTTTTGAAAAAACATTTAAAGGTATCCTTTCAGAATTTCCTCCCGTAAGTTGATTTCTTTTGTATCTGATTAAAAAAGGAATTGCCTCTTTTACAAACTGCCATTCCTCATCAGAAATCTGCCCTATATCAGGAGTCTGAGCTTCTTCTTTCACAAGAACAAGGCTTCCGAGCCCTGAAAGTCCAAGTTTCTGTTTTATATCATCAGGTAAAACTTTTTCAACAATTGTTTCTGTAATTTCTGCACCTGCAGCACCCACTGCACCGAGTGCAAGATCCTCTCCTTTGTCCTTTAATACAGCCGGACCGAACAATACTCCAACTGCAGGGCCTGCAAGAACCCTGAGAGGCTTAGGTATCATCGGGGTCCCATCCTGTTTTTTGAATATTCTTAATCCAACTTCCCCTACTTTTTCCAGAACACCTCCAAGTGTCGCAAATAGAATTTTACCGGGTCCGCCTCTTTTCAAGAGAGAGGGATTTCTTTTTGCCCTTCTTTTTCTTTTTCTGGGATTGGCAGGATTGGCAAGGATAGGATTTCTCCTTGCCCTTTTCTTTCTCTTAGTTTTTTTTCTTTTCCTTTTAGGATTCACAAGTAAAATTTTCGCCATAGCTTATCACCTCCTTTTTTTTATTATCACATCCCATAAAATTTTTAAAATAAAGAAAAATAAAACAAGTAAAAATCCTTTAAATCCCGAATAAATCCAAACAACCGCAAAGAAAATCCCTATAAATGAATATGCAATATCAAGCCATTCATAATAACCGATTCTGAATACTTCCTGAAAAATTTCATATATAACTGCAATAAGAGCTGTGAGAAGAACTGATATACCAAGAGAAAATCCAAAATACTGAAATGTAAATACAAAAAGCATAGCAACTATTAAGTGTTCCAATTTGTCACGATAATTTCTGAGATATTCCATCATCCTATCACACCCTCCTCTTCAATCCTGTAATTCCCTCCGAGAATCCATAACCTATCAGGATTTTTTGAACCTGCAAGTATGGGAAAGGGAGGTTTGAATACATGAATATAAAAATCTTCTTCACCTCCTTTCTGTGTTATCCCTATAAAAGCAACAAGATGATATAATGTAAAAACTACTTTGGGAATTTTAATATTAAATTCCTTGATTTCTTTAAATTCATCTCCCCAGTGAAATTTTCTATAAAATCTAAGTGCTGTCTTTAAATCCTTTTTTGCTTCTTCAGGAATAATCATATTTAATTTTCTTTCTATCTCTCTTAAATTCATTTTCTAATCTCCTGAAACACTTTCCAAGCCATAAATATAAAAATTAGAGCAAATATAATTGCTATCATCCAGTTAAGATTTCCCAGAAATCCTGAACCTGAAGGCGAAGGAATCGAAGCAGAACTTAATATTTGTGTCTTTAATTCAGGTGAAATATTCGGATCATTTAAAATTGCATTGTATAAATTTGAATATTCCTGTTTTAATTTTTTGATACTTCCAAAAGCATTATCCCATAATCCACGCCCGAGCCAGCCTGCAAGAAGTCCAGCTGTCCCTATTGCAACACCACCTATTATTAAAGGAATCGCTCCAAGTTCAATTCCCTCTATCCCGATTAATTTTTTAAATTTACTTTCAAGCTCTAAATACTTTCTTTCATACTTTTCAGGTATCTTTAATCCAAACTTCTCAAAAATTCTCTTTATCCTTTCTCTTTCTGCTTTTAATTTTTGTAATTCCTCCGCCAATTTTTTCTTTTTTTCCTCATTCTCTTTACTGAAAAATGATTTTGTTTTTTCCCATCCTTTTTTAAGCCAATCAAATAAAACAAAATCAAGTCCGCTTACACCTGAAAGTTCAACAAGTTCAAGCCCCATTCTTCTCATTTTTTCTTCCTCCTAAATATCAAAATCATTACAAGAATTAAAAGACCTATACCTGATACAATCCATAACATTTTGTTATCTTCTATCTGAGGAGTCATAGCCTGAGATTTTATTGATTGAGTCTGTATCTGTGTCTGTGATTTCTTTTCCGTGATTTTTTGTATTGCTGATTTTGCAGCTGTTTCAAATATCTTCTGTTTTTCTGCTTCCTTTACAATCGCACTTCCTGCTTTACCTGCATGCTTTATCACAGCCTTTGCAGCTTTAACAACTGCAGGCGCTGCAGTCTTTATCCCTTTTGCAATAGCCCCTGCAGCACTCCCAACAGCTCCAGCCACTGCTGTGCCAACTCCTGGAATAGCAAGTGTTGCAAGTCCTGCTGCTATTGCTGCCTGCTTCGGTGTCATCTTCCAGTGAAACCTTCCTATTTTTATGCGTGGTAATCCCCATTTAATCTTAGGAAGCCCTATCCTGAATCCAAGTTCTCCAAGTTCTGAATAATCATCCATTTCAGAAATATAAAAATTGTCTTCAAAACTTGGAACAATCTCCAGCCCTGAAAAAGAAGAAATGTCCTCAACTAACATAAAACTCATTTTTTACCTCCTGGATAAAAACCAAGCAAGAACCAATAAAGTGATGATAACAAGAGACCACATAAGAACATTTTCCGTTTGAACTTTCTGAATATCCTGTGCTGCTTTTTTCTTCTGTTCTTCAATGATTGAGGATACTTCCTGTCTGATTGTCTGTCTTCCTGTTTCCACTGCCTTCTGTCCTATTTCCCTGATTTTCCTCCACGCAGAAGTTGCTGCTTTTTTAATTGTATCCCACCATCCTGAAAGTTCATTTATACTCGGGACCTCTGAATCAACTTTCCATATTTTAATACGCACTCTTTTAGGATATTGATCCCCGAATTTAAAACCCGGAATAATTGTATCAGAAGGGAACCATATAGGACCTGTCTTTACAGCCGTATATATATGAGAAAAATTTGTAGGATTTAAAGGAGTTGAAATTGTAACAAGTGCAACAGGCAAACCAACAGCACGATACATTGAAGCAGACAAAACAACATGTTCATCACAATCACCAATTCTGTCCTCTAAAATCTTTCTTGCAGGTCTTATCAATTCTAAACCTCTCGGGTCCCTTACATATCTGATATTTCTTTTTACCCAATTGAATATTGCTTTAGCTCTTTCATAAGCATTTCTTGCACCTGCTTTCCTTACAATTTCCCTCGCTTTCTTTATTATCACAGGGTCCCGAGTTCCTTCTTCTATTAAATCAATTAACTTCTTCACAGTAATCTCCACTCCTCTATCACCTGCAGGCAAAGTTCCAAGAGAAATTAATTTCGATTCCATAGCTTTAAAAATAAAGAAAAAATTTTCAAATGTGAAGGGTCAGACAGGGTCAAATATATTCTGAAAATATATTTAAAATTACACTTTTAAAACACCTCTGACCCTCTATGACCCTTCCATAATGTAAAAAATAAATATATAATCTTATGAAATGTCAAAAATTTGCGTTACTTTACCTATAAAGTGCAATACCTTACCGATACAATTGCGGTATAATTGCGGTTCAATTCCGCTCCTTTACCGATACCTTACCGTATCATGAGCGAAAATATACCCGAAAATGGTGAATTTGAGGAAGAAATAAAAGAAAAAAGTCCCAAAAAATCAAAAAAATCAAAGAAAAAAGCCAATAAGGTTCTTCTTGCAGACTTTCTAAGTAAAGGATATATGCTTGATAAATCAAAATGTATCCTCTATATTGCCAAAAAAACTAAATTCGGATTCCAATTTGTGTCATCCGAACCCTTTAAACCTCCCCTGAATGATCAGATTTTCTCACAATACGGAGAAGGAATATATAAAATTGAAATAAAAGATAAAAAAACAGGTAAAGCTATATTCCCGAATACAGTATATATTTACTATCAAAACGGTGAAGCAAGGGAAATCTCCGTAAATGAAATAGAAAATCTTGAAAAAAATGAAGTCCCTCAACCTGTGCAACCTCAGGGAATAGTTATAACTCCTGAAGCAATGAAAGAATTAATTGAAGCCATTAAAACAAATAACCAGAATCCTCAACCTAACATAGACCTTTCCCCTATCCTGGAAACTTTCAAACAAACTTTTAAAACAATTTCCGAATTTCAAGCTGAAATGATGAAAAAAACAATGGAAACTCAAATGGAAATGCTTAAAAATATGATAGAACCGGAAGAAGAAGAGGAAGAAGAAATTGACCAGGAAGAATTAATTGCTGCAATCAATGAAGGAAAATGGGAAATTGTTGATGAAATCTTGACCTCTGCACTCGGTGAAGACATCGGAAAAAGACTCTCTAAACTCATAAAATTCGGCGAAGCTTATATTGAAGCAAAAAAACTCCAAGAGCAAACACAGGAAATTAAACAGGAGGAACAAAATGAATAAAGAAATCAGTAATATGACTCTAAAAGAACTCAGAGAAGAAATACAAAAGGGAAATTCAGACCTTCTATGGGACGCAATTTATTACATCGCAGGTAAACAGGCAAATAAAATTATTCCTCATTTAAAAAGATTTTTAAATTTAATAGGGGTTCAACTCCCAAAACCAAAAAAGGAGGATAAATATGGCTTCTAAAACAAAAAAATCCGCAATATTAAACACAGAACTAACATGGCTCACAGAAAATATATACACTGATAAAGAAACAGCAGAAAGAATCCAAGAATATGCTGAAGAAAACGGAAAAACTGTAAAGGAAGTTGTTCAAGAAATACTGCAAAAAAATACACCTGTTAAAGCAAATAAGCTTAAAAAGTACTTCAGAATTCCAGGAAACATCTTTGTTGATGAAGAATCCTGGAGAAAATTGCAGCAGATAGCAGAAAAAGAAGAACTTTCACCTGCTGAAATTGCCTCCAGAATCATAATGGAAAACACATGACTATCCACGGGGAAGCCCTGAAATACCCTCTCAGAGGCTCATATTTGCTTTCTTCCCACTTTTTCCCTATTTTTATACATCTTTCCTTACAAAAACAAAAATATGAGCCTCTCAGAAGGTACTCTAAAACCCTTGATAATCAGGGCTTCCCCGTTAATTTTTACATAATATCCTATTTTGTTAAAATCTAATGGGCAAGTATAAAGCACTCTCACCTATAGAAAGATTCAAAAAAATACCTGCAGTCCTAAGAGATATTGAAAACTGGTATAAAGAAAAACCAACCGAACAAAGATGGAAATATTATTCACTTTCTAACTTCCTCATATATACAGGTGCCAGAATCACTGAAGCTTTACTCACAAGATGGAAAGATATTGACCTTGAAAATAAACAATGTACCCTACATCAACTTAAGAAAAAGAAAGAAGCATACAAAATACTCCCATTACATCATAAACTTTACGAAATTTTTAAATCTAAAATTAATGAAATTGACGATAAAAATAAAAAAATATGGGACATAACAAGACAAGCGGTTCACTCTTTTTTCTACAGAAGATATAAAATTAACCCTCATATGTTTAGACATTATTTCGGAACTCAACTTGTAAAAAATGCAGGTATGGAAACTGCAAGAAGAGCCCTGGGACATACCAATTATGAAATTCTAAAAATATACTTACATCTTGATCTGGAAGATATAAGAGAAGCAATAGAACAATTAAAAATATTTTAAATGAATTTTTTAAACAGAATTACATACTTTGCTCTCGGTTTTTTTACCTGCTTTACTCTCCTCATTCTTTACAACAAATCCCAAAAACCTCTACAAATACCTGTTTTGAAAATAAAAGAAAAAATAATAAGAGATACAATTGAAATTGAAAACTTTAAAAAAATCTACCTTCCCGAAACTTTGTATCTCAATAGACCCTTTATCTGGAAACTTTGGACTTATAAAGACTCCCTCATAAAAGTTCAATTTGAAACTGACACTTTTAGAAATTTTTATTATGAAATTCTTAAAAAAGAAAGAATTATTTTTAAAACACAATCAAAAGAAAAACAAGGAGCTTTATTTTTATTAGCAAACCGGGAAAAAACAATTTTAGGAATTGATTATAAATTTCTCTCCCTCGGCTTTGAATACTCTTTCAAAACTAAAAGGTTCAACCCCTTATTAGGTTTTAAATGGAGGTTTTAAAATGACACTTATCAAAAAATGCGATGTATGTATGAGAGAAATTAAATTAAATGAAAAATATGCATGTATCACAATTTCTTATCTTACATGGAAAAATCTTTTTCTTCAAATAGAATCTCAACAAAATCTAAAGGTATACGATATCTGCAACAAATGTTATGACAGACTTGCAAACAAACTTCCTAAACTTTTAAAAGAAATTATAGAAGAAAAATCAAAATGATAAAATTTATCAAACGTTATTTTTTAAAACGAAAAATTAATGCTTTTATAAAATTCCTCAACAATCTTGATAAATCATTGCAAAGAAAAGGATTCTCCAGAACTCAAAGAAGACAATTTTTTCAAAACCTTCAAACAGAAGCAGGCAGAAAATATCTAAAAAAAATTTTATTTAAAATTCTGGATAAGTATTATTGATTTTTTTCTCTTCTTAATTTTGGAATGTCCTCTGCTTTAAAAAATTCCTTTGCAGTTTCTTTAATTGTTTTTGTTATTACTGCTACAGTAATTATTTGTGTCAATATCCAAGGTATAAATAAACTCCAAAAAATTACTTTATCATTTCCTCCCCTTAACAAAAAAGCAGTAAAAGGAATACATATTGCCGATTCTATAATAATTATTGAAAATAATGCAGGACCTATTGCTCTAATGGTTTCAGGAAGCCACTTAAAATTATTCATATTTTCTTGCCCACTCTAAATATGCCCCACAATGAGGACATTGTGAAATCCTATATTCAATTATTCCGTCACAATTTGGACATTTGTATCTTCTTTCTCTTAAAATCCTTTGTTTTTCTTGTTCTGTTAAAATTTTAGTTAAAATAAACCCTCCGGCAAAGATAATTCCCAATACTAACCACCATGGAATATCTCCATTTTTATCTTTCTTCTTTTTTCCCATATTAAAGTATAACTACTTTTCTATAAACTTTTCCACATTTTTAACCTTCCTCTATATATTCTCCCTCAATAATTTCCAACAATTCTCATAAGTTTTCCACACAAATCCACCGCTGTTTAATAATATATTCTTTGTGTATGAGCTATAACCTAAACAACTGCCGCTCTATCCTCCTGAGCTACGGGGGCACATTATTATTATACCATAAAATCTCATATTTTCAAAATCCAACACTTATTCCCAAGTGATAATATACTCTATAAGTTCATCTCCTTCTGTAATCCTCTTTGTAATATCCACTTCCACATTTTTCAATCCCTTTACCTCAGCAGCTCCTTTCAGAGCCCCTTTTATTCCTTCTTCAAACAGCAGGGTCTTAATAGGTATATCTGTAAGATGAACAATAATTTTCTTCTCCTCGGGTAGAAATTCTCTTATTATGAAGTTTCCAAAACTGTAAAAATACTTAAAAGTAAAGGACCCGATATGTAAGAAGTAATCCTTCAGGTCACCAGTAGCAAAAAGAATTTTAAAAGGACCCTCCTGTGCACTCTTTATCACAAATTCTCCAAGCTTACTTACTATTTCAGGGGCTTTCTCTGAAAGTTTCTCATGAATCTCATTCACAATCTCATGGTGGTATTCAAGAGGGTAATGCTGGGTCTCAAGCACATCTCCTTTGAGTAACTCTCTCAGATGTTCAGGAAGAGAAGATAGAAAATCTTTAAACTCTTTCTCATCCAGCTTCTGCTGTAAAAATCCCCTTATATAAGTGAATACAAGACCTCTTATTTTAAGTTCATCCATAATTACACTCCTTCTTATAAATCAAAATTTTTAAAATTTATTGTTTCACATAATAATTTTAATTATAAAGTAAAATTCCAAAAAAAATAAAGAATTGAAATTTGAAATTTGAAATCAGAAACTGTATTTTTTTCTATGAAAAAGATAACAGAAGAAAACACAATTGAAGAAATTGTAACTCTTTATCCCGATGCAGTTAATATATTTTTTAAATATGGAATTCCTGCCATATCCTGTGGTGAACCTATATGGGGTACAATAAAGGAAAATGCTCTAAAATACGGAATTAAGGAAATTGATAAACTTATTGAAGAACTTAATAAAATTGCTGAAAAGGGTCCTGAATTCAAGATGGAATTTAAAAATAATTCCTAAAGATAAAATGAACTTTTGCTGAATTTAAATTCTCTTTATACGGCAGAGCCAAAGAAAGTTTTACTTCCAGATTTTCTGTAAAGCCTGTAAACCCTATACCATAACCTGATTTATAAATATAATCTTCAGATATCAATTTCATAATTGAATGGTCAAAAAAAGAAAAAAATGATATGTTTTTAAATCTCATATGTTCTTCAAAAATAAAAGTAATAAAATTTTCAGAAATAAATTCTTCCTCCGAATATCCTCTTGGATATTTTGTCCCTCCAAGATAAAAATATTCTGAAAACAGACTGTCCTTTAAATTTAAAAATCCTGCGTAAATCTCAGCCGAACTATAAAAAATAGAGATTATTTTTTTCATAAAAGAAATATCTACTTTCCCTTTATATGAAATATTTTTACCTCTCAATACTTTTCCTGAAAATCTGAAATAGAATCTATTTTCAGGGAAAAAGAATTTTCTTCCAAATACAAGCTCTGAACCGCTTGAATTTACATAAAAGGGATTTTTGAGAAAGGGAGTTTCTTCATAATAATCATATAAAATTGAGAAATTTCCTTTTTCAAAATGATAGGTCAGTTTAATACCCAGATTTTCTCTCACATAAAGGGATTCCCTCTGAAAAAGAATGTAATAGGGGGTCAGTGAAATTTCAAAGGGTCCTATAAAGGGTTCTGTATAGTTCACCTCAAAATCAGCTTTTCCCTTGGAGTATCTTTCCCATTTAAGTTTAAAACTCTTCAAATCACCAAACAGATTCAAAGCCTCTATTTCAATCTTACCTGTGAAAATTTTCTTTTTATTATCATAGGAACCGAAAAATTCAAATCTGTTTGATGGTTTTTCATGAACTTTCAGGTATAAATAATTTCTTCCAGCATAACTTCTCAGGTCAAAATCTTTAACATTAATAAAAGAAAAACGTTCAATTTTTCTCTTACCTGTAAAAAATTTATCAATTCTGAAAGGTTTTCCAATTAAATCAAAATATCTTTCAAAAACATTTTTTTTGGTTCTGATATTTCTGTCAACCAGAATATCATTTACTATAAATGGCTTTAAATTTGATATACTTATAATAATTTTCAATGAATCTTTTTCCTTCTTAAAACCCGTGAATCTTATTCTTGCAAGAGGATAGCCTTCTCTCAGGAAAAAACGAGCCAATTCCTCTGTAAGACTATCAAGATTCTCTTTATCTGCTTCCCTGCCTCTGTATTCTTTTCTTAACTCTTCAAGTTTCTTCTCAATTCCCGGAGATATACCCTTTATATCTATATCCTTTATCGGAATTAAAAATATCAGAGAAACAAGAAGGGTTTCCAATTTTCATCCGGTATTTCATCTTCTGAAAATAAAATATGAAAATAGGTGGGTTTCCTCGGTTTCTTCAAAAGTTTCATGCCTGCTTCTCTGGGTGTTCTGTTTCCTTTCTTCATATTACACTCTTTACAGCATGTTACAAGATTCTGCCAGGTATCCTTTCCACCTCTGTCTTTCGGAATCACATGGTCTATTGTCATATCCTTTCCCTTTTTTCCGCAATACTGACATGTGTATTTATCTCTTTTCATTATATTTCTTTTATTCAGGGGAACATTGTAGGGTCTGAAGTTTATGTATCTCTTTATTCTTATTACTGAAGGAACATTTATTTCAAGATATTGAGACCTTACTCTCTTTCCATTTCTTTCAACAACTGTTTCTGCCTTATTCAGTATAAGAAGCACTACAGCTCTTTTAACCGTACATAAAGAAAGAGGTTCGTAATTCTGATTCAGAACAAGAACCTTTCCGCCTAAAATTTTTTTGTATTTAGTTGATACTAACGGGAAGGCGTTTTACCTCCACTTTATAATTTAAAGGTTTTGTTATTTTATCACCCAGCCATCTGAGGGTATCAGAAAACATTGCTCGTATTACTATCTCATCACCCTCATAATATACAGACACATTCAGAGGGGAAAAATAGAAACCTTCTTCCTTTAGTTCTTCCATAACCAGATTTTTTATCTCCTCTGTGTCTTTATACATCCTGGCAAACTTTGCAAGTTCTTTACATTTTTCTTTAACCGAAAGATAACCCATATATGAAAGAAAAGGTTCATAACCACCATAAACTATAATAATACCCACAAGTATGAAAAATAAAATTGTTCTGAGGATTTCACCTCTTTTCATCCCTCACTTATTCCAAGCTTTATTCTTTTTACTTTTTCCCATTTTTTCTTGGAATAGGTTATCATCTTAAGTGCATAATCCCTGTAAGGTGTATCACCAAGGGAATAGATTCTGCTATACCATGTTCTTGCATTCTCCCATGCCCTGAGTGCACTATCCCAGTTCTTTTTATTTTCGTATGAAAGGGCAAGCCCTTTGTAGCTCTCGGCTATCACATAATACACAATTGACTGGAGCTCTTCTGTCTTTGGACCAAGCTCGATTGCCTTCTTACCTTCCTTAAGGGCTTTACTGTAATTTTTTAAGTCATTATAAAGTATTGCCTTTCTTACATGAACACCAATACTATTTGGATTTAAAATCTCTGCTCTATCATAATCAGCTAAGGCTTCTTTATATCTATTCAGAGAAGCATAAGCTTCTCCTCTCATTAAATAATATATATAATTGTTAGGGTCATTTTTAATAAGACCATTTGCTATTTCAATTGCTTTCTTTGCTTTACCCATCTGAATATAAACCTTAAAAGCACTTTCCATAACAAGTTCATCATTTGAAAGCTTTTCTATTGCTCTCTCTGCATAAGGGACTGCCTCATCATATCTCTTGTTATCAACAAGAAAAGTTAAATATCTCTTTAAACCCTCCGGGTGTTCTGGATTCAAAGTCAAAAGCTTTCTATAATAAAAATCTGCACTATCTTTATTAAATTTCTCATATAGTCTTGCCATTACAAGCAGATTATTCACATCATTTTTATCGAGCTGATATGCCTTTTTATACCAGAAAATCCCCTTCTCATATTTCCTGAGATAAAATCCATACAGAAATCCAAGTCCCTGATAACCTCTTTTATCCTTAGGAGCTATTTTTGTAACCTGAAGAAAACTTTTTCTTGCATTTGCAGTATCCTTTATTCCTATATATGCATTTCCAAGTGCAATATAGGCTTCCACAAAATAAGGGTCTTTCTTTTTCGCATCTTCAAGAAGAGGAATCGCAACATCATATTTTTTCTGGGAAAGATAAGCCATTGCCCTTGCATAAAGATGCCTTGCCTCTGTTCTATTCTCTTCACTAACTTTTTTTTGGAGAACAGCACCTTCAGTTGCACAGAACATAAAGGGTAAAACAAACATTAAATTCATAATATTTTTCATTCCTTTTTTAAGTGGAGCCGGTGGGATTCGAACCCACGACCTGCAGACTGCCAGCCTGCCGCTCTCCCAACTGAGCTACGGCCCCACAATTTTAAAGATAAAGGAAAGAAGGGGGGAAATTCAAGTTTTAACCTATAAAATCAAGAATTTTTTCAAAGATTTTCTTATGTGAGATACCATATTTATCAAAAAGTTCATCAGGTTTTCCTGACTCAGCATAGGTATCATCTATGGCTATAATTTTTACAGGAACAGGGTAGTTCTCTGAGATAAAACTCGCTACTCTTGAACCAAGACCGCCATCCTTCAGATGTTCTTCTACAACAACTATTCTCTTTATTTTTTTTGCTACCTCAAGAACTGTCGTTTCATCTATAGGCTTTATAAAGGGAGCATCATAAACAGAAGCCTTTATTCCCTTTTCTTTTAATAAATCATGTGCTTTTAAACATTCTGAAACAGTCAAACCATAGCTGAATATTGCAACATCATCTCCCTCTTCAAGCTTTATATATTTACCCCATTCAAAATTGTTTTTATTCTCATAAATAATCGGGGCTTTTGGTCTCTGGGTCCTTATATAAAAAGGTCCTTCCCTTTTTGCAACTTCTCTTATCAGCCATCTGGTATATACCTCATCAGCAGGTGCTACAACTGTAAAATCTGGAAATGTGCACATAAGAGCAATATCCTCAACACTCTGCTGTGTAAACCCATCCTCACCCACTGAAATTCCTCCATGGGAGGCAACAAACTTCACACTCAACCCACTTCCTGCCACAGAAATTCTTATCTGTTCATAGGATTTGTTAACCATAAAACATGCAAAGGAGGAACAGAAGGGAATTTTTCCACACCTTGCAAGACCAGCAGCCGCTCCAACCATATTTGCTTCAGCAATTCCGAAATTAAAAAATCTATCAGGGAATTTTTCAGCAAAAATATATGTATGGGTGGATTTAGAAAGGTCGGCATCAAGAACAACTATCTCCCTAAATTCTTCCCCTAATTCAGCAAGTGTTTCTCCATAAGCAGCTCTTGTTGCTTTTCCGATTTTAAATTCTCTCATTTTTATTCTCCTTAAATTTCAGGATTTTCCTCTCCAAGTTCTTTTAACGCTTCTATTGCCTGCTCTTTTGTTGGCGCCTTTCCGTGAAAAGCGTTGTTATTTTCCATAAAAGATACTCCCTTCCCTTTTACTGTATGAGCTATTATACACTGGGGTTTTTCAAAATTGTTATTTTTTACTTTCTCAAAAACATCCTTCAATTCATCAAAAGAGTGTCCATCAACTTCAAATACTTCCCAGCCGAAACTCCTCCATTTTTCATCAAGCGGAGAAAAATCAAGAATTTCCTCAATTGCTCCATCAAGCTGAAACTTGTTGTAATCCACTATAACAGTCAAATTATTCAATCTGTGAAAGTTCGCAAACATCGCACCCTCCCATACCTGTCCCTCATCCATCTCTCCGTCACCCATAATTACATAAACTCTATAATCTTTTTTATCCATTTTCCCTGCAAGTGCCATTCCTATACCAACAGAGAGTCCCTGTCCGAGAGAACCTGAAGAAATCTCAAGGATAGGGAGTTTTCTTCTGTCAGGGTGACCCTGCAGTGGAGAATTTATCTTTCTCAAAGTCCATAACATGTGTTCAGGAATCCATCCTATTTCAGACCACACAGCATAAAGAGCAGGAACTCCGTGTCCTTTTGAAAGGACAACTCTATCTCTTTCTGGCCAGAAGGGGTCTTCCTCTCTGTATCTCAGTATATCCGCAAAATAAAGAGTGACAAGAATTTCAACCATTGAAAGAGAACCACCAGGATGCCCGCTACCCGCCTTTGCAAGCATTCTTATAATTTTTCTCCTTACCTTAAGGGCTTTTTCTGTGAGAATTTCTTTCAATGAAATTTCCATAAGTTTTAATTTTAAGAGTTTTTAAAATCTCTTTTCATCTTTCAAAAGAAAATTTGTTTTTTATTTTAAAAAATAGAATTTCTCGGTAGTGTATCTACCTGAATTTTTATATCTGATAAAATAGATACCTTCTTTCTCCACATTAAGAATGCGTGTTCCCTTAAAGGACTCAATCCTTTGAATTACTCTACCTGAAATATCAACAAGTTCAATATATTTAATAAACTCTTTTGAATTTAGATAAACAGAACCATTTCTATAAGAGACAGTTAAAATACCTTTTTTATAAGAACTTGAAAATTCTCTATTACCGACTCCTTCGGGTCCATATCTGAAAACAGAAAGTCGTGTTCCTCCTGCAAATCCGTAATTTTTTGATGCCATATCCATTGCAAGAGGAGATACACCCCAAGGGTCATTTTCAAAAATAATAGTATCTACATACCAATTGTTCCCTCCATCATCTGTTCTTAAAAATACACCAAAATATGAATTATCCCACCCTGTCCTGCTTCCTCCACCTGCTGCAAATCCTGTCATAGAATCCACAAAATCAATACTGTAAAGACCATAAGCACCCATACTCACCTGAGGCGCATATAACTCAATCCATGTATTTCCCCCATCAGTTGTCTTAAGTAAAAGCCCTGGCGATAGAGTATCCTTATATCCACATGCCCATCCAGTTTGACTATCTATAAAATATACATCCCATAACTGAAACGCGCTATCCTGAATTTGAACATTCCATGTATTACCTCCATCTGTTGTATGTAAAATGACACCTCCTTCTCCTCTACCTGTTAATGTATCATAAGAACCTCCAACAACCCATCCTTCGGTCGAATTGATAAAATAACAGGCAAGTAATGAAAAAGATGTATCCACTGTCTGAGAAATCCAGTTATTCCCACCATCTGATGTATGAATGACATCACCTTTTGCTCCAACAGCCCATCCGTTATTATAATCAACAAAGAAAACATCTTCCCAAAGCTTACCGACAAATTCAAAGCTTCCTCCTCCATAAACAAGAGACCATGTATTACCTCCATCTGTTGTTTTATAAAGTGCTGCAACAGGAAGTATACTAAACCATATTCCTACAGCTGTTACATAACCTGTATTAATATCAAGGAATTGCATTCCTGTAGGGAAAAACACCTCCTCTATCGTCCATGGATGAATTTCATTCCAGGTAAATCCTCCATCCTGGGTTTCAAGTAATATTCCTCCAACAATATCTCTTACACCTACAAGATAAGCATTTATTGAATCAATTGCCGAAGCTGCCATAAAACCGTTATCCGTGAGCTCATACTGTACTGTATGCCATTTTGATATTGATATAAGAACATTAAACACTAAAACACTAACCCCTGCAATTGCTCCCATCTTTAAACCCTTCTCTTTATTTCAGGAATTGAACCTTTTAAATATTTGAAACTTAAATATTTTCTGCAATAATTTCGGTTACATCAGAAATTTTAAAATTCTCGGCTCCTATTTCCTTTTTACCATCTTCAAGCATTCTCAAACAGAAGGGGCATGCAACTAAGACATTTTCAATCCCGTGTTCTTTAATCTGATTCATTCTGACCTGATTTACAGGTTTTCCTTTCTTTGTTTCCATCCACATTCGTGCACCTCCTGCCCCGCAACAGAAGGAGAATTCTCCAGAATACTTCAATTCATTCAACCTGCCCATAGAACCGATTATCTCCCTTGGTTCATTAAAAACTCCATTGTGTCTGCCAAGATAACACGGGTCATGAAATATATATTCTTTACCGTCTCCTTTCAGTTTTAATTTACCTTCAGAAATATATTTTCTTAAAAGTTCAGTTATATGAACAACTTCTTTCTCAAAACCAAAATCAGGGTATTCATTTTTAAATACATGATAACAATGAGGACAATTAACAAGAATCTTTTTAAAATTATACTGTTTCATAATTTCAATATTTGCCTCAGCCATCATCTGGAAAAGATACTCATTCCCTGCCCTTCTTGCAGGGTCTCCGTTACACATTTCCTCTTCACCCAGAATAGCATAGTCAATTTTTAAATGATTCAGAATTTTAACAACACTTCTTGCTATCTTCTGCGCTCTATCATCAAAGGAAGAAGCACATCCAACAAAATAGAGATACTCGAATTCTTTTTTATCCTTTGCAACGGGAACATCAAGATCAGAAACCCATTTGACTCTTTCATTACCCCACAATCCCCAGGGATTCTGTTTTTGCTCCATATTTTTAAAGAAGATTGCAAGCTCCTCTGGAAATTTGCCTTCAGCCAGAACTTCGGCTCTTCTTATGTTCAAAATATAAGGAATATGTTTTATATCAAGAGGACATGCTTCCATACAGGCACCACATGTGGTACATGCCCACATAGCTTCTTCTGAAATAACTGTATTTTTAAGTCTTGCTCCTGTTTCTTCATCTTTTAAAATCTTCTCTCCTTTTTCAACAAGAAGTTCTCTTGTATTAACTATAAGATATTTCGGTGAAAGTGAAGAACCTGAATTATAAGCAGGACATAAATCCTGACACCTACCGCATTCTATACAGGAAAAAACATCAAATCTTTCACTGAAAGAGAGATCTTCAGGACTTGAATAACCCCAGGGCACTTCCTCATTTTCAAGGTCAAGTTTATCCATATAAGCATAAGATTTCAGATTATAAAGAAACACATTTATTATTCCGTTAATAATATGAAAATGTTTTGAAAGCGGAATAAAATTCAAAAATATGAAAACAACAGCAAGATGCAGAAAGTAATTGAATTTCCAGAAGGTTATATTTCCAGGCACAAAACTGAGTAAAATTCCTGAAAGCCACTTTCCCGAGGCTAACCTTTCACCGAGTTTTATTCCTGAAGAACTTTCGAAAAGGTACGAGACCATTAAAATAAAAATAAGAAACAGAATAAAAAGTGACTCTCCCTGTGGTCCTTTTTTTGCTTTACCGTAAAGCAGAACTTCATTTTCAGGATTCGGCTTTGTAATTGCCTCGGGTTTAAGGAAAAATCTTCTTATAAAAAGACCTATAACACCTATTATTACAAGAAGTGCAAATGTGTCAAGAAAGAATCTATAAAAGGACAGAATCTCAAATTCAAGAAAAGAGGGAGCTCCGAACAGGGAAAACAGCATATCCAGGGTTGAAAGGAGAAAAATAAAAAATCCCCAGAAAATAAAGGCATGTAAAAGTCCTGAAATAGGTCTCTGTCTCAGAAGTACGTACTGGGTAAAAACACGTTTAACAACCCTCAGAAATCCTTTAAGAAAATTTACTTTCGGTCTTCCCCTCCCTTTAAGAACAATTCTGTATCTGAAGGATACAATTCTGTAGAAGGAGAAAAGTGTTATTAATATAAAAATTGCGAAAATAACTCTTTCAATTATTGTGAATTCCATACTTAATTTTATGAAAATTCAAATCATCACTTCCATAATTTTGAAGCTGAAAATCAGTTTTAAAAATTGAAAATTTCGGTTAAAATTTTCTGGAGATTGCTATTTCCCGTAGAATTTAAACTGATGAATAACACTACCTATAAAAAAATTTTCTTCCTTTACCTGGCTCTAATTTATATAACCCTTCCTTTTGCAGGTCCTTTTGCAAGATATTTAAGAAATAAAGTCTTTGGAATCTCATTTATGACAAAAATAGCAATTTTCCTGATATTAATTTTCGTTGTCCTATTTGCACTATATCTTTTAAAAGGAAAAGGTATTTTAAATATTCTTTTAACCCTTTCAATCTTCCTCTTTATTATATTTATGACCTTTAAAATAAAAACTCCTGAGGAAAAACTTCATTTGATTGAATATTTTTTCTTGGGCTTTCTTGCTTTTAAAGCCTTCCAGAATAAAAACTTTTTCATGATTATCCTATTACTTGTATTTTTATCCGCTCTTGATGAGATAATTCAGTATTTCCTTCCCACAAGGTACTTTGATATGAAGGATATATTCTCTAACCTTTCAGGAGCTGTTGCGGGATACGTATGCTCTTATATAAATTTAAAAAAATGAATTTACTTTTTATATTTTTAATCGGGTTTGATTCACTTCTAATAAAATTTCCCTATTTAGAAGAAGGAGAGGCAATACTTTTAAAGACAGAAAGACAAAACATCTTAATTGATGCGGGCTCAATAATTTCAGGAAAATCCCTCTTGAATTTTTTAAAAAAGGAAAAAATTGATACCTTATCAGCACTAATTATAACCCATCCTCATCCTGACCATTATTCAGGGTTCTTTTTCATAAAAGATGAAATTTTTATAAAAAATAAATTTGATAACGGAGATTCTATAAATGATGACTATTTCAGATGGTTTAAAAGATTTTTCAGGGATAAAAATTACAAAAGATTGAAGGCAGGAGATAGTCTTAAATTCGGAAATCTTAAAATAAAAGTTCTTTCACCCGAAAAACTGGAGCAAAATAAAAACAGAAATTCTCTTGTTCTTTTAATAAATTTTGGAAAAATAAATATGCTTTTTATGGGTGATGCGGACACATTGATCGAAAGAAAAATTCTGAAAAAAATAAAAAATATAAAAATAAACCTTTTAAAACTCGGCCATCACGGAGCAGATGATACAGGTTCTGAAAAATTTTTAAAAAATATCAATCCTGATTTTGTTATCATATGTGTATCTAAGAATCATCCAAAAGGTTATCCATCAGAGAAAACTTTGAAAAGGTTAGAAAAGCTCAACATCAAATATTTTTTAGCAGAAAAAGAAAAGGAGTTAATTTTTGTGTGTAAACAAAATAAATTGATTAAAAAATAAGTTAAAATATATTATGCGTATAATAAATTCAAAAGAATTTATACCTGTTTATTTAAAAACATATGAAGAAGGAAAATTAAAGGAAAAGGTCACTAAAGCACTTGAACTTCTTAATAAACCCTGCAGGGTTTGCCCGAGAAGATGTAAGGTAAAAAGAACAGACAATCAGAAAGGAGTATGCAGGATAGGAAGATTTGCAATTGTCTCCTCTGCCTTTGCCCATCATGGAGAAGAGGATGTTCTAAGGGGATGGAAAGGTTCAGGAACAATATTCTTTTCAGGATGCAATTTAAAATGTGTCTTCTGTCAGAACTGGGACATTTCCCATAATGTCTCCGGTTATGAAATAGAACCGAAAGACCTTGCAAAACTTATGATTTATCTTCAGGAACAGGGATGTCATAATATAAATTTTGTAACTCCCGAACATGTGGTTCCTCAAATTATGGAGGCACTGCCTTATGCAATTGAAATGGGCTTGAAACTTCCCATTGTTTATAACACAAGTGCCTATGATTCTGAAGAATCCCTTGAAATAATGGATGGAATAGTTGATATTTATATGCCTGATTTCAAATTTTGGGAAAAGGAAAGTGCAAGAAAATATTCACTTGCTCCTGATTATCCTGAAGTCGCAAGAAAATCCTTAAAAGAAATGCACAGGCAGGTGGGAGATTTAGTTATTGATGAAAATGGGATTGCAAAAAGAGGAATTCTTTTAAGACACCTTGTCATGCCTAATTTTGTGGAAGAAAGTAAAAAAATTTTAAAATGGGTAAAAGAGGAAATCTCGGAAAATACCTTTATAAACATAATGGCTCAGTACAGACCGGAATTTAAAGCAAGAAATTATCCTGAATTATCAAGAAGACCGAGATTAAGTGAGTTTATGGAGGTCGTGGAATATGCAAAAGAGATAGGTTTAAAGGAACTTGATAAAAGGAGTATAGAAAGCGGAAAATATTTTCTGGAAATATAAAAAGGAGGTAATTTTATGATTCTCTCAATTTTTGTAATGTTCAGTTTCTATATCACAGATATATCAAATAAAGGAACTTACCAGATAAAGAATCTTATAAAGAACAATTTTCCTGGTTTTGAAGAATATTCTGATAATCAAATAGGATTTGAATTTTACATAAGGGAAAACATAGAAGATTATATAATTCCTTCGGAAACAGATATAAGACATAATATTGAGTTTAAAAGTTTAAGGGTTATAATTGACCTTGAAATAAAACCTGTTTCTTTCTCAAAAACAGTTTTAAATTTAAAATCAGAGATGTATGTTACAGGATGGAACAACAAAGTATTGATTCCCCCTCTATATGTAAAAAGGAAATCAAGAGGTGTAATTGAGAGGAAAATAATAGAGTTTCTTAAAGGAGGAAATTTAAATTTAAAAGTTGAAAATCCCGAAAAAGCAAACTTATTTTCTCCTCCTTTTGAAACAAATATAGATATAATAAAACCCCCTGATGGTCAAAACCAGAATGAGACAACAATTTCTATAAATAAAAATAAAATTGTTGCAGGATGGAATGATTATAGAAACAATGTTGGAGGATACGTCACAGTTGGCTGTACTTATTCGCATGACGCAGGAATAACATGGGGAGAGAATTTATTCCCTGCTGAATTTGCTTTAGGAGATACAAATCAGGGTGATCCTGTTATGGATTTTGGAAGTGGAGACACTGTATTTTTTGTTTTTATAAGTTTCAATAGAGGAAGTTTTACAGGAGATTTAGGATTCTGTAAATCTTTTGATGGTGGTAAAACATGGAGTTCTCCAATAAATCTCACAAATACCCCTTCTGATCTTGATGACAAACCATGGATGTCTGTATACGGTGATACAGTTCTTATAACATGGGCAAAATTTGGAGGGTGGAATTCAGGAATTAAGTTCATAAAATCTGTTGATGGTGGCAACACTTTTACTTCCCCTGTTCATATAAATTCAAGTGGTAACGGTTCTATGCCAAAAAAGGGAAGGGGGGACACTATATATGTCCTATGGGCAATGGATTACCCCCAGGATCCTAATTATGACCAGGGAATATGGATAAGTAAATCAACAGATGGGGGTAGCACTTTCAGTTCACCCTTCCATGTTGCTGATGTATATTACTCGGGAATTCTTCCATGGAGAGATTATGTCATTCCTTCTTTTGATGTTGACAGAAATACAGGATATATATATGTCGTATTTCACTCAGCGGATGCAGGATATACCGACTTTGATGCCTACTTTACACGTTCAACTGATGGAGGACTAACCTTTGAAACTCCTGTCAGATTAAATGCTGTAACCACAGGAGCTCAGTTCTTTCCATCTGTATCTGTTGATGATTCAGGTTATGTGCATGTGATATGGTATGATACAAGAAGAGGAAATGATTCACTTGATATTTACTACAAGGTATCAAAGGATTACGGACAGACTTTTTCTTCTGAAATGAGGGTAACCGATCATGCTAAAAGACCTTACAGAAGTGACTTTATAGGTGATTATATCCAGGTTGATGCCAAAGATTATCTTGTTGGAGCAGACTGGTGTCATCCTGATAATGCATACACTTCTGATGATGTATGGTTTGCAGGATTAAAAAGAGACACAGTTCCTCCTTTAATAACAGTTCTCTACCCCAATGGAGGGGAAATTCTATCTGCAAACGACACGATAAATGTCAGATTCAATATAACAGATAATTCAGGAATATCATGGATTTATTTTTCCTATTCCCTTGACAGCGGATTAACCTATGTAAAGCTTGACTCAATCAGTCACAGTGATAGTATTTTCACATGGATTATACCCGACACATCTTCACAGAAGGCACTTTTTAAAATAGAGGCAAGGGATTATGTGTGGAACTATTCTTTTGATGTAAGTGACAGTATATTCACAATTGAAAAAACAGATGTTAAAGAGAAAGTATCACAGAGAAAAAATAAACCCATTCCTCAAAATATTATTCTAACTCTTAACAAATTAAATATCAAAAATTTTGATATTATAAATAAGACGGGGAGAAAAATTAGGAACAATAAACTGAAGAAAGGAATTTATTTTATAAGATACAAAAAAAGAACTTATAAGATTATTATGCTTGGTAAATGATAAAGATAAATTACCACGGACTCTGTCCTGTCTGTGGTGATGTTCTCTCAATTGATGAGATAGAGGCTTTCAAATGTTTTAGAAAATCAAAAAATCTTAAAACAACTGACTCGGAAAAATTAAAGGAATTTGAGGAGTTTTTTAAAAAATTAAACAACTCTCCTTTAAGAAAAATCCAGAGAATATGGGCAAAAAGGATTTTAGAGGGTAATTCTGAATCACTCCTTGCACCTACAGGAATAGGAAAAACAGTTTTTGGTATTACAATCTCAATTTATTTTTCTATAAAAGAAAATAAAATCTGCTATCTCCTTTTTCCCACAACGACCATAATAAAAAATCTTAAAGAAAAAATTGAAGATTTCAGAAAAAAAACAGAAAAGTTTCCGGAGATTATTTTCTATTACGGAGAACTAAAAAGCAAAGAGAAAAAAATAGTAAAAGAAAAAATTAAAGAAGGAAACTTTGATATTTTAATAACAACCTATGCCTTTTTAACAAAGGATTTTGAAATACTTAAGGATAAAAAATTTGATTTTATTTTTGTTGATGATGTTGATTCTCTTTTAAAAAACTCAAGAAACCTTGATAAAATTCTGAAGGTCTTTAAAGAAAATGGAATATTACTATTCACCTCAGCAACAGGAAGACCAGGAAGGGGAGCAAAAATTTTAAAGGAAAAAACAGGTCTTGAAACAGGTGCATTAAGGGAAACTTTAAGAAAAATAGAGGATTTTTATGTTGAGAAAAAAGAATTTGATTATCTTTTAAAAATTCTTGAAAAACTCGGAAAAGGTGGGCTTTTATTCACAAATTCAGAAAACGAGGCACAGGAAATTTATGAAAAGATAAAGGATAAGATACCTTCAAAAATCTTCATATCAGGGGAGAAAAAGGAATTTGATGATTTTATAGAAGGAAAAACCCATGTCCTTATAGGTGTTGCAAAACCTTATGGTCTTCTTGTAAGGGGAATAGATTTACCCAAAGTAATAAGATATGCAATTTTCTGGGGAGCTCCTTCTTTTAAATTTAACTTAAAAAAAGAAAAACTGCCTGAAGGAATAATAAATGTTTTAGCAAGAAAGATTTATGCACTTAAGGGTGATAAAAATCTTTTAAAACTTTTAAGGTCAAAGAAATTTAATATTCTTGAACAAAAAATAAAGGAATTCATTGAAAAAAGTGACGAAAAAATACTTCTTGAAATCGGAATATCAAAGGAAGAAGAAACACTATGGATACCTGATATAAAAACCTATATTCAGGCTTCAGGAAGAACATCAAGACTTTTTTCAGGAGGGCTTTCTCAAGGACTCTCAATTATATTTGAAGAAGAAAATTATTTAAATATATTTAAGGAAAAGGCAATTATATGGGATATAGAAATTAAGGAATTTGACGAAAAAGCACTTGATAAAGTTATAGAAATAATTGATAGGGACAGAAAGGAAATGGAAAAGCCAAGAGCAGAATTTGACCCTGTTACACCTCTTTTATTCGTTGTTGAAAGCCCTAACAAGGCAAGACAGATTGCAAAATTCTTCGGAAAACCCATACCGAAAAGAATAGGAGAAGTAACGGGTTATGAGGTCTTCACAGGAGAGCATCTTCTTTTAATTGTTGCGAGCATAGGTCATATGGTTGATTTAACAACAAGGGAAATAGGCTTTCATGGAATTGAAAGAAAAAACGGAGATTTTGTTCTTCATTATGCACCTATAAAAAGATGCAGAAACTGCGGTTATCAGTTTGCGGATATTACAAATGAATGTCCGAAATGCAAAAGCAATAATTTGTATAATGCAGGAGAAAGGATAAAAGCAATAAGAAAAATGGCAGAAATTATGGAGGAAGTTCTTATAGGAACAGACCCTGATACAGAAGGAGAAAAGATAGCATGGGATATTTATAATTTTTTAAAACCGTATGCAAGGGAAATAAAAAGGGCAGAATTTCATGAAGTAACAAAAAATGCAATTTTGAAAGCAATAAAAGAAAAAAGGGAGTTTGACATAAATCTTGTAAATGCTCAAATAGTAAGAAGAACAGAGGATAGATTGACAGGTTTTGAGTTATCAGAAAGGGTTCAGAGGGTTTTTAAAAATAGCACACTTTCAGCAGGAAGAGCGCAATCACCTCTTCTCGGATGGGTTGTTGAAAGGGAAAAGGAATTAAAAAGAAAAATTCCCTTTTTTATAAATGAAGAATTAAAAATAAGATGGAAATTGAAGGTAAATTTCAGATTAAGAAGGGGTAAAAACAGGTTAAAATTCATTATACAGAAAATCGGAGAAGAGGAAAAGGAAAGGGTACTACCACCTTTCAGGACAGATACAATGTTAAAAGAGGCACAGAGAATTTTAAAGATGAGCACAAATGAAATAATGAAAAGGGCACAGAAATTATTTGAACTCGGTCTTATAACATATCACAGAACAGACTCCACAAGAATATCAGACAAAGGACTTATGATTGCAAGATACATATTAAAGGAAAATTTCAGGGGAAGAAGTTTTGAAGGAAAGGGAGCCCATGAAGGTATAAGACCTACAAAACCTTTAAAACCTGAAGAATTAAGAGAAAATTTTGAAAACATTGAGCTTGCAGAACCCCTTGATAGCAAAGATATTTCCCTTTACAGGTTAATTTACAACAGATTTCTTGCTTCACAGACCCTTCCCTGTAAGAAAAAAATAGCAAAATATAAAATCAAATTTTACAATTATGAATTTGAAGAGGAAAGATTAATAGATGCACAGGGATTGACAAAGGATTTTTATCCCTATGCCTTTTATATAGTTCCGGAATTACCGGAGGGAGAGGTTTATCTTGAGGGGAAGGTATATTATTTTTCAGAAGTTTTTCCTTACACCCAGGCAGACCTTGTAAGTTTAATGAAAGAAAGAGGAATAGGAAGACCCTCAACCTATGCAACACTGATTGACAGGCTATTTCAGAGAAAATATGTTGAGGAGAAAAATAACTTTGTAAGGGCAACAGAACTCGGAGAAAAAGTGTTTTATTTCTTAAATAAAAATTATCATGAATTTATAAGTGAAGAAAGAACACGGTTGCTTGAAAAAAGAATGGAGGAAATTGAGGAAAATAAAATAACACCCGAGGAAGTCCTCAAAACAATATGGGAGGAGGTGGAAAAGATTTAAAATTATCTCTTAATTATTTTTGAGCTAAAAATTTTCTTTCCTTCTGTTTGAATCTTCAGGAAGTATATCCCCTTCTTCAGACTCTCAATTTTTTCATCTTTAAGTACAATGTATTTTTCCGGTTTCACAACCTTTTTATAAATTCTCATACCCGCTGAGTTATAAATACATATTTCAACTGAACCCTTATGGTATGGAAGATTCAATAAGATTTTATTATCAAAAAATAAAGGAGTAAAGAATTTTATATCATTATCGCTTAAATTACTTTCATTAACAGACAAAGCAGGGAGACTTATAACAGTTGCATCGAACCCTGTTCCTGTCTCAAAAGAAGTTCCGGCTGCATAAATTTTCCCATCATTACCGTATACTATCGAAAATGCCTGGTCCATATAATTCCCTGACCCATTATACCTGTAAACCCATCTTTCCTGTCCATCTGGCGCTAAACTAACCACAAGAAAATCATTACCTGAGATATCACCTCTCGAACAACCTGATATATAAATGTTTCCGTCACTTCCATATACTATTGAATACGCTATATCTTCTTCATTATCAATCCCATTATACCTGTAAATCCATCTCTCCTGTCCATCTGGCGTTAAACTTATAACTGTAAAATCTTCATGGCTCCCAATACCGGTTGAGTATCCTGCCACATAAAGATTACCATCGTTTCCATATATTATTGAATGAGCTTCATCCAATTGACTACCCGGACCGTTATATCTATAAACCCATCTTTCCTGTCCATCTGTCGTCAAACTTATAACCACAAAATCCTCATAGGTCCCCTCACCCACTGAATACCCTGCTACATAAAGATTACCGTCACTTCCATATACTATTGAATAAGCTTCATCCAGTTGATTGCCTGGACCATTATATCTATAAACCCATCTTTGGTGTCCATCCGTATTTAAGCTTATAACTATCAAATCCCTGCCGGTCAGATTATCCTCTGAATATCCAGCTATATAAAGTTTGCCATCGTTTCCATACACTATTGAATTTGCTATATCCTCTCCGTTATCAGGGCCATTATATTTATAAACCCATCTCTCCTGTCCATCCGTAGTTAAACTTATAACTGTGAAATCTTTATCTGTTCCATTACCCTCAGAATAACCTGAAACATAAATATTACCATCCAATCCATATATCACTGAATACGCTTTATTCATACTCCAGACCCCTGACCCATTATATCTATAAACCCATCTCTCCTGTCCATCTGGCGTCAAACTCATAACTGTAAAATATCCATAATAAATACAAACGTTTTCAGAATAACCTGCAACATATAAATTACCATCTCCACCATATGCAATAGAGTAAGCTTCGTTGTAATAATTCGAATCATTATATCCATAACTCCATCTCTCTAATCCTTCTGGGGTTAAGCTCATAACCATTAAATCTGTCCTTTTTTCCCTCTTACCATAGAGACCAGGTATTGTATCATCCTCAGAAAACCCTGCTATATAAAGATTATCATCATCTCCATATACCATACAATAGACCATATCTTTGCTATTAGAAAACCCATCCTTTTCATAAATCCATCTCTCTTCTCCTGTTGTTGATTGCAAACTTATAACTGTAAAATCTGAATGTGTATAATACCCATAAGAATATCCTGCTATATAGATATTCCCGTCTTTTCCATATACAAGAGAATACGCCTCATCATTTTTATCTCCTGAACCGTTATATATATAACTCCACCTTTCTTGACCATATGTTGTTAAACTTATAATCAAAAAATCGGTGTATCCATAACTATAAGAGAGTCCTGCTATGTATAGATATCCATCATTTCCATAAATAGCTGATAAAGCTACATCCAATGCACCTCCTGAATTAGGATATTGATATTTCCATATCTCATTTCCATTATTGTTTAGCTTTACAACTAATAACTTATAGTCACTGGAACCTACAGCATATAAGTTCTGATTGTCATCAAATGTTAAGAAGTTAAATCCACCTTGTCCGGTGAATTTGTATACCCATCTTAATTCACCATTATTTGTTAAACTTATAACAACTGGAATATCATCAGATGCTAAATCTGTTGCCGAGATATATAGATTCCCATCTTGACCGTAAAGTATCTTATTATAATTGTTAAAACCCCAATAGAAAGGTATACAATTGGTGTCCACAAAAAACCATTTCTCCTGTCCATATGTACTTAAACCTATAACCACTGTTCCATAGAATTTCGAATATCCAAGTACATATACACTACTATCTCCAAATGCTATGGAGTACCCTTCATCACTTGAATAATCATATCTATAAACCCATCTCTCTTGACCATTTGTGGTTAAACTTATAACTACCAAATCTCTATCTGTGTTTTCGCTTTCAGAGTATCCTGTCACATATAAATTACCATCATCACCGTATATTATAAAGTAACCTTCGTCATGGAGATTTGCTGGTCCATTATATCTATAGACCCATCTTTCCTGTCCATCTGGTGTAAGACTTATAACCACTATGTCTCTCGATGAAATGTTTCCTATAGAATACCCAGTAACATATAGATTCCCATCATCACCATAGGTTATATACCTTCCTTCATCTGGTCCGGTATTCGAGTTACTATACTTATACACCCATCTCTCCTGCCCATCAGGTGATAAACTTACAACAGAGAGGTCTAAATGTTTATTCCATAAAAAACCAGTCACATAAATATTGCCATTAGTATCAGCGACAATAGAATAAGCTTTATCATCTGAATGTGTGATACCGTTGTATCTATAAATCCAGTTTTCCTGAGATAAAAGAAACCAAGGAAATAAAATTATAAATGTAATTTTTTTAAATCTATCCATAATCTATACTCCTTTTAATAAATATAGCTAAATTATAAACCCCAAAAAACAAAAAGTCAACTTTCTTTATCTAAAAATAAATATTAAGAAGTCCTTAAAACAATATGGGAGGAGGTGGAAAAGATTTAAGTCACTTTTTTAAAATTACAGAATGTTCTTTAAACTCATTAAATATTATTTCCAGAAGCAGAGAATAAATCTGCAGATTCATT